>JACCDU011352122.1_pt1 | contig 18154 bp, 43 predicted proteins | sample 7446081 | NCBI WGS metagenome assembly JACCDU01 (sample SAMN15323447, study PRJNA562643) | freshwater metagenome | isolation source: river surface water | place: USA:Blue River Watershed | collected 2017-08-17
CTGAACCTGAAAAGATTATTCTACCAAAAGAACAATTTGATGCTCTTGTAGAACGATTAAATGCACCACCAGATCCAGAGGTAATGGAAAAGATTAAAAGAGTTTTAGAACGCAAAGCACCTTGGGATGATAATGATGATTAGAGGAGTTGTTATTTTTGCTGTAGGTCTCTCTGCAGTTTTATACTTCATTAACTGGATGTATTCTCAACCAACATTAAAGGATGAAAAGTTTAAAGTTGTAGATACTTACAAAGGTTGTGATGTAATAGAATATGCTCCTACAAATGCAGCAAGATATCAATACTTTTTGTATTGTCCTAAATGAATAAATACTTCCAAAAAGTTATGATCACTTTTAAACAATTTTTAGAAGAAGCAAAGAAAAAAGAAATTGCAAAAATACAATCTAAGAAAGGTAAACTTTCAAAAAAAGAAATAACAAAAGTATTAGATTCTCAAGGAGGAATAGGAGCAAAAGCAGTAGAAAAATATATTAGAAAAAATCCAAATCGTGGTCCAAGAACTTATACATTAGGTGACAGTTGAGGAAGTGGCACACTAATCCCCACAAACAGGGAATCCTGTGCTATGATTACAAAGTAATCAATCAAAGACATGGGAACTCGTAGTTTCATTTCAATCAAACACAAAGACAATACCTATTCTGGTGTATATTGTCATTGGGATGGTTATCCTGAATGGAATGGTAACATCTTGAAAAAAGATTATCAAGCACGCAGTAAAGTTATTGATTTGATTGATGGTGGTGATATTTCATCATTAAAAACTACCCAAACATGGGACAGTATACTCATGAAAGATGAGAATGGTGATCACATTAAGAATGAAGATGGAACTAATAAGTATTCTAATACTCGTGAAGAACAACCTCTTTATTATCATGAAAGGGGAGAAACTGATGAAGATATAATCTACCCTAAACATTTCAAAAATCACCAGCAACTGTATAAGTATGCTAAAGAGAGTGGATGTGAATATCTGTATACCTTTGATGATGTAGAACTAGAGCAACCTTTCTGGTCTTTTTGTGGAGTTAATTGATGACAACTAAAATGAAACGTAAAATGGTAAATGTTGAACCTATTTCTAATAAAGCAAAGAATAGGTTTGCTAATATGATGGATAGTCTGCATGGATGTCATGTAGAACAAGAAAATGATAAGCAATTGTTTTTAGCATCAATCAATAAGAAATACTTCTTTTGGATTGATAAAACAAATGATCCAAACTGGAAAGTTGTAAAATGACTGAAGATTATATTAGATTAAGCATTGATGAAATGGAAGCACTTAAAACTTCTCTTCAATTGTTATCAAAGAAAGAACAGAAACTTATGGAGAGTTCTTCACAAGTAAGTTTGAATAGATTGTATAATAAACTTCAAAGCACCATTGAAGGTCTCACAGGGTACAGTTGAGGAAGTGGCACAGGGATCTCCCATTGTGCCCTTGCTTGTGCTATCATACTTGTATGAATCAAAAACAGATGAACTTCGCAACTTCCAATCTTTCTAAGATCAAAACTAAATTGCGCACTCAAGGTAATGTAACTGGCAATTTTGGTCGTCCTAAGACTAAAGCAGGATCACCTATTTCTGGTCTTGGTGTAACTAAAGCAAAGGTAATTAATGTTACAACACAGGATGAATATCTGAAGAAAATGTATCAAGTATTTGATACTACAACTGATCCTAAACTCAAGAAGTTTGCTTATACTGAAATTCGCAACATTCTTGTTCAGAGAGGTATGTGGAATATTTAATCTTTTGAATTTCTTTTATTTTTTTGTTGTTGACTTCTTGTTGCCCATCTAACATTTCCTGGTTCATAGTGACCATTATTGTTTATTCTATCTAATGAATAATCAGGAGATGGTCTTTCTCCTATATTATTAATAATATAATTTTTGAAGGATTGATATGTATTCCATTCCTTACATAGTTTAATTCCTCTTCCCCCATAATCTTTGTAATTTATTTTATTTGGATTGTTACATCTTTGATTTATTTGATGATAACATTCATACAAATAATTTTTCCAATCTCCATGTTTTGTATTTTTATTTTTCCTTGATTGATTAGCACAATCATTACATTTATTTTGTTTTTTTAGACAATCTCTTCTAATGATAAATTGATTTCCACAATCACAAATCACATTATCATAGTATTTGTTTCCAATTCTATGACTAAAATCTAAAACTTTTAACATCTAACACAATAGGTGACTGTTTTATTTATCAAAGAGGACAGTGGGTATAAAATTATCTTGTGCCTCTTTTACAACTGTCCACTATCCCTTGACTTTTCCCTTTGAATCTGCTATTATTACAGAGTAATTAAAAAACAAATGCTTAACACTCTAGATTTTTCTGGTGATGCTGTTACCTTCCTTGGTTTGGTTGGTGTTACTAGCACTTTTATTATTCTTGTCACTGTTTTTCGTCGTTATTTCAATAGTCCTTATATCAAATGAACTACAAATCAATTCAAGAATACGAAAAAGATCTCAAAGACGCAAAGAAGAAATATGATAAACTGAGCAAGCAAATTAGGAAATGTAAGTCTGAATATCAATATGAAATTATGTGTGAAGATCTTGAAGATTGTAGGCAAGATGTAATTGAACTGCAACTTATCATCAAAGATCTACGCAATCAAAAGAAACTTGCTGAAATTGATGCTTAAGATGTGACACTTGTAGAACTGGCACACAACCACTTGATTTTCTAGTGATTGTGTGCTATCATATATTCATGAACAAAATTGAAATGCAACTTCAAAATCTTAATTCAGAACTGATGAAACAATGGTTTGAGAGTAGTTGTGACATTTGGGCAAATCATTATAGTTTTTTGTTAGGTCTTCCTTGGAACACAGAAGCAGATAAAGTGTGGTACAGGGAACAAATCAACATGAATAAGATTTATGATGTTTGATAACATGTGGAAAGGTATTTTTCTTGTGGTTCTACTACTTGTTGGTGATCCATTTGTTACCCTGAAAGCACAGACAGTAGATAATACTGATGTGCCACCTGTAGAACTGGCACATAACACTCCCAAATCCTGAGTTTATGTGCTATGATGTATTACATCAACAGTTGAGGGAACATGATTGACACTTGTAAATTACATGATGATCTAGAAGATTTTGCTCAGTATTTGGGTGTTGATTATGATGATTACTATGAATTGATCTATAATCTTCCTGATGAAGATGAAGATATTCAAATAGGTCTTACTGATTGATTATGGGAATGTGTTTGCCCTAAAAGTTACACATCATTCACATCACTTTGCTTTTTTATTATGTCTACTGAACTGATGATTGCTGCTCTTCGTCGTGGTCAAACTGGTAGTGAGATTCTTTCCATTCTTGATGCTATCACCAACAGTGATGATATGATTAGCACTGAAAGTGTGGTTGCTGAACCTACTTCTGAATGGATTGATTTCTGATAATAAATAGGGGCAATGCCCCTTTATACTTGGGCACATAGTTAAGAGGATATAACCTTCGCCTTCTAAGCGAATGTCCCTGGTTCGATTCCAGGTGTGCCTGTTATACTTAAGAACAATGAACACTCCAAATTGGATACACAACTCAGGTAAACAAAAGAATACTAAAGGCACTTGCAAAGGTAAACTAAAATCACGCAAGCAAGCACTTAATCATATCAAACAGAAATATGAGGTAAAATGATACATTCACACTCATTACAAACATCATCTGCATTTGATAGAATTGAGGATGCTTTACTTGGAAAAACTGATGATGATTTAACTGAACTCATAGAAGATCTTGAGTATTTGTTATACAAAGCAAAAGACATTCACAACACTGCTGCATCATTTGCAGATGGGTCTGATTATGACCCACAAACATATTGTCCCATCAGAAACTAAATGATTGAACTTCTTGCTTCTATTGCTATCACAGCATCTCAGCAGTCAGAAGAAGTAAATAAGTTTTGCTCTTATGTTGTAGGAATAGAATATGCAAGTGATAATTTTACAGATGAAGAATGGGATAGATTTGTATATTGTAGAGAACACCTGAAGGTGGACAGTTGACAAACTGCCACAATACCCCTTGATTTTTCCTGTTGTCTGTGTTATGCTGTAAGCATGATGAAAAACACCACTTTGAACACTGAACAAATTATTGATAAGATTGAGCAGTTCTGTGATGTTCTGCGTACCAATTATCAATCTTCTTGTATTGATCGCCATAGAGAATACATTGCTAAAGGTGAGAATGTAGATTGGCATAAAGAACAGATTGATAAACTGTGCATGGGTGAAGGTTTGGATGAATACACCTATGAGAAAGGTAGAAAGTATGCAAGGATTGTACATCTTGCTGGTCCTAGTAAACAACGCAGTGCTCATGCTTTTGTTGATTTGAATACTGGTGATGTGTACAAATCTGCATCTTGGAAATCACCTGCTAAAGGTGTGAGGTATAATCTCATGGATGAAAAGTCCTGTGAAGAAATGTACAAACGTGCTGATTGGGCAGGAGGTTATCTTTACAAATGAAACCTGCACTATTCTGTATCATCTGCCTGTGTATTGCATTTATTGTGAATGCAAATGCAGACAAACAGATGCACCATGATACCCAAAAAATGGTGTATCAAAGTTATACCATGTGACACTTGATGAACTGACACACACATGCTTGACTTTCTTGTAAATCTATGGTATCATACATGTATGAAAGATAAGTTTATGACTGATTCCACTCTTGATCTCTTCTGTCAACATGAAGATGCAATGGAAGCAGATAAATTTGCTTCTTATGTTGAAGAACTTGCCTCAAAGTATGAAGTAACTTGTGATTATATTATCCAAGAGTTTATTCTTGAATAGTTAGTTATAAATAACTAAAAAAAATTAATAAAATGTATTCACAAGAACTTCGCAATCTTCAAGAAGCATATATGGAAGTTTATGAAAAAAATGATGGAGAAACTATGAGTGAAGCAAGAGTTGATGCTGGTCTAAGTGATTATCAAAAAAGAGAAAATAGGTATAAGAGAAATAACTACGATAAACCAATTTTAAGTTACACTCAACCACCAGCAAGAGGAAGAAAAAAAATAAAGGGTGAAAAGAGAGAAGATAAGTATGGTGTAGATAGACAAGGAAATGTTGCTGGTAAATATAAAAAAATGAAAGAAAATAAAGACCTCTATGACATCATCCTCTCACACTTACTTGATGAAGGATATGCTGAAACACCAGAAGCAGCAAAGGCAATTATGATTAACATGAGTGAAGAATGGAGACAGAGCATTATTGGTTAATAAATAATAATGCTTATGTTTGGTCGCAGAAGCACAAGAGAGGGGCAGAAATGCTCCTCTTTTTGTATAAATAATAAAGACAAAACATTAAGCAGTTATGAAGATTTTAGACGTTAGAAGTCACAATGCGTTCTTTATCATTGATGGACCAGATAGTATAGAAGTATTGTGGGATCAGAATTACTTTCAATCACCACCAAAAGGTTATGTTGGTTGGAATAAGGGTATTCCACACACAGAAGAAGCAAAGAGAAAAATAAGTGAAGCAACTAAAGGTAGAATACCTCACAACAAAAACATTCCACAGACAGAAGAAACAAAACAAAAAATAAGTAAAGCAAACAAAGGGAAAACATCTTATTGGAAAGGTAAAAGTATACCAAAAGATACAATTGATAAAATGAAACAATCTCTCAAGGGTAAGAGAATTGGTGAGAATAATGGTAGAGCAAAGACATATAAAATTACATTTGATGATGGAACATTTGTGACAATTAAATCACTTGAAACATGGGCAAATGAAAATGGATACAAACCAACAAGTTTGAGGAACTTGTATAATGATAGAACCAAATCAAAGCACAAAAATATAATCTCTGTGACACTTGTAGAACTGTCCACTACCTCTTGACTTTTCCTGAAATGTGTGCTATCATACTTGTATGAAAATGAGACACATGGCAGAGTTTCTCTGATTTTTTGAGTTCAACCAACAACATTATTAACAACAACACAAACATGCTGACTATTTCTCAACCTTTCAAGCACCTTAATCTGCCCAAACTTGCAGACATTCCAACTCAAACTGTTAATGGTTCTCGTAAGTATTGTGTGAATGGCAAACTGTTGCCTTCTATCACTTCAGTTACTTCCTATCAGACTCGTCATAGTATCAATGAATGGAGGCAACGTGTAGGTGAAGAAGTAGCAAATAAGATCAGTCAGTTTGCATCTACCAATGGCACTAAGTTTCACAGTATTGTGGAACAATATGTGGATAATTCTATTGACTTTGTAGAATATGAAGGCAATGAGAATTATGAAGTTGCTCTAAAATTGTTCAATCAATTCAAGCACTTGCTTGACATGATTAACAATGTTCATTATCAAGAATGTGCATTGTATTCTGAACAATTAGGCATTGCTGGTCGTGTAGACTGTATTGCAGAGTTTGATGGTAAACTGTCTATCATTGACTTCAAGAGTTCTTCTAAACCAAAGTATGAATCTCAGATCCTTGGTTATTTTGTGCAAGAGACAGGTTATGCTAAAATGTATGAAGAAATGACTGGTCGCAAAGTGGAACAAATTGTTACTCTGATTTCTTGTCATTCAGGTGAAACTCAGGTCTTTATCAAGAACCCTGATGATTATGTTGACACTCTCAAGCAATATATTGTAGAATACAACAACAAAGGTAACTGAAATGCAAACCTGGAAGTGCATGGTAAGAATGCCATCTAACTTCATTCAAAATATTGAAGTTGAGGCATATACATATGATGATGCAGTTGCTATTGCAGAATCTTCTACTGGTAGTGAATGTCTAAATGCTGCTGCACAATGGAGGGCAGCATTTAGTAATGACTCTGATGATTCTTCCTCTGATGGTGGAATTGATGGAGGTGCTATCTTAGCACTTCTAGCAGTTGTTTTCTTGGTTGCTGCATGGAAATATATACTAATCATAGGTGGCATTTCTTTAGTCATCTGGTTAGCAATTAAATACTCTCAGGAGTAACTTTTTTTGCCTCTGTAGCTCAGTGGTAGAGCAATGGTTTTGTAAACCATTGGTCGCAGGTTCAAATCCTGTCGGGGGCTTTATACAAACTCAATACAAGTAAGTTATACCATGTGCCAGTTGTAGAAGTGGTCGGTATATTTTCGCAAATGACCAAATCCATGGTATGATACATGTATCAAAGTTGAGAAACACAAATGGATCAAATCTTTCACTATCACACCAACTGGAAAGAAGGTAAAGTGAATCAAATGTGGATTCAACAAGTTGAGGACAAGTTTGTTGCTATTGCTTACAATCCTGAGAAGAATGTGAGCATGGTGATGTCCAAACCTCGCACCAGTTATGATGAAACTCTTAAGTGGGTTCGTGGTTGGTGTGGTACTTTCTGCACACTTCCTGCCTGATTTTTTTCACTTTACAGTCAACAAAAACTGATTATGACTTACAAAGAACTTTTGCAACAATTGCAACAACTTTCTGAAGATCAACTAAATCAAGATGTTGCTATTTGCTCTGAAGATGAACCTGATGAGTATTACCAAGCAAGTGTAGAGTTAGTGTTTTCTTCTGCAGAATGTGATGTCCTTGATTTAGACCATCCTATCATTCGTTTCTGATAACAAATGAAAACATTCATTGCTGGTCTTGTTATTGCAACTGTTGGGTTCAGTGGGGTAGCAAACATCCTAGACATTGGACTCAACATTGTACAAACTCATGCAGAGCAACTGAATACACAACTATCACAACTTAGGACAAATCAGTGATAGTATGTGCCACATGTATTAGTGGCACAATACACTTGACAAATCCCCAAAAATGTGCTACGATTGCAATATGCAAAAAAACAAAACTTTCTCAAAGGTCATTTACAACATCTCCAACCCTAAGTGTGTTGTGTTTGATCTAGATGCAACTTTGTGCCATCATGGTACACAAACTGGGTTTGATGAGTGTGATCAATTCCCTGCTATTGATGCTGTAGTTGATGTTGCTAAACACTGCAAATCTAATGGATTTGATTTAGTAATTGCAACTGCACGTCCTGATCTGTATGCTGAAGGTACAGGGTATTGGTCACAACAGCATCTCCCAGAGTTTGATGCTCTCTACATGAAGAACTCTGATGATGATTCAACTGGTTCACAGTGTAAGGGTGATCAACTCCTAGACATTGAACGTTTTTGGTCTATTCAATTCTGGGTTGATGATTCTCCATACAATGCACAGGTGATTCGTGATCATGCTGTAGATTGCATTCGTCCCTCCCATAATGATGCTTTCTGGGCAGATTATGGTGATCAGTGATCCTATCATGCAGCATTATTTGTTATCAAGAACTCTGATGCTGATGTTGATCCAAATGAACAACACAATTATTGAACTGAAATCATGCAAGAATACCACTCCAGTTTCTACAAAACTTTGGTTCTGAATGTTGCAACTATTTCTGCCATTGTGGTGGCAGTTGTAACATTTGCAATCAAAGCATTTAATGAGAACAATGGTGCGGAAGTTCTGCGGAACTATACATTAACTGTTCTGAACTTCATTGAGAAGATTGTGACAAAAGATGTGCCCATTGATGATACACCTGTGCCAGTTGTCAAAGTGGCACAAAAGAGGTTGCCAAAGTCCTGATTCTGTGCTACCATACATGTATGGAAAAACAAATGACAACTGAGTTCCCCACTCTACAATCCAAAGATGGCACAATGATTGTGTCATTCTACCCTGTAAAAACACCCTTTGGAGATATATCTAAGACCTTCGTCTTAAAGGTGCTTGAGTGGAAAGGAATTGACACTATTTCCAAGAAGTTTATCAACAAAGTTGAGAAGAAAGTTCAACTTCGTGAGTATGAATCTTTTGGTTATGTTGTGATCAAAGACAACAGCAACCTTCCTCAACTTGGCAATCCTATGGCAGGTGCATGTTGATAGAAATGGATAAAGAACTTCTCACCTCAAAACTGAATAGAATGGCAACCAAATGTTCAATTGCAATCTATGAATCAGTCATGGCAGTTGATGACAAGAAGAAAGGTTATCCTTATGCTGCTGGATATAGTAGAGCAGCACTGAAAGAGTTACTAGATGACATTCAATTTCTTTTGGAGGAAGTAAACAATGTGGGATGAGATTCAAGATATGGAAGCAGAAATCTTTGATATTGATGATAACACTGGATGGGCATTGTTCCCCAGTGAGGAATCAATCTCTGAGAAAGAAATTGATGCTATGATGGCACAATTCTGCACCCAGTAAGTTATACCATGTGCCACCTGAGGAAGTGGCACAAGACCCCTTGCAAAATCCTGAAATCTGTGCTACCATACATGTATGGAAAATCAAACTAACCAAATGACTCAAGTTCTTGTCAACACCTATCCTGCAAATGTTCAGGCAAAGATTGATGAACTGAAGGAACAAAACTATCATGATGAGGATATGTTTGACTTCATCAATGTCTATGGAAATGACAACTTCATTCAATTCTATGAAGAATATGTCAACTATGGTGAAGACTATTCTTATGATGCAGTTGATGCTTTTGTAGATGAGTTTGGTATTGATTGCATCTCAAACTTCTGTGATGCCTATTATGGACAGTATGACAGTGAGGAACAATTTGCAGAGCAATATGTTTCTGATTGCTATCCTATCAATCTGATCAATCTGAATGATACTCCTATTGTTGTAGATTGGACTAAGACTTGGGAATGCAATCTTTATTATGATTTTGCATTTAATGATGGTTTTGTGTTCACTAAAAACTTCCGATAGTTGCACTGAGTCCTTCCATTTAGGTGGATTCTCTGCAACCTTCTGTTGCACCTTTCCTTTACACTAACTACCACAAATGACTGCTACTCTGAACATGCCTAAAGTTGTTGCTCTGTCTATGCTTTCCAAAGCACAAGATGGTGCACAACTTCTGGAGATTCTTGATGCTGTAGTTGATACTCAAGAGGATCAAGTTCCTACTGTTGATGAGTATCCTAGTGATGCCTACATCATGGAAAATGATTATGATGATAGCATGGATGTGTGACCTCTAAATGATATCATGTGCCACTAATCAAAGTGGCACAAACCCTCTTGACTTTTCAAGAAATCCATGCTATCATACATGTATGAAAAATCAAATCACAACCACTCAACCCCAAACCTATAATGGTTGGGCAAACTATGAGACCTGGAATGTATCCCTGTGGATTCAAAATCAACCCTTCCTGTATAACACTGCTATTGCATGTGTAGAGTATGTTTCTGATGATGAAACTCCCTATCAAAAGTTCATCAGAAACATGCACAATGTAGATAAGTTCACCACTGCTGATGGTGTTGCTTGGGATGATGAATTGATCAATCATGATGAAATCAATGAGATGATGTTTGATCATCACAATGAAGAAATCAACTGAACCACAAATTAACAACTAACTCAATGACCATTAAGTACACTTTCGACATCAACACTAAGCAACCTGTGTATGCTGTCTTCAACAATGATACCTGTATTCTTCTAACCACATCTATCACCACTGCAGTTAACAAAGTCAAAGGAAAGTGACACACAAAAGCAACAAAGTTTTCCAGATTGAGTTATGTCCAGAGGATGCACAAAGAATACTCAATGGACTAGAACATCTCAAAGATCAGTTACACAAACAAATTGATGACTGTATAACTGAAGATCAGAAAAGTGTTGCCTGGTTAGAATGGTCTTATGTCAGTGAGTTACACTATGATCTAGAGACTAAGTTTAGACTTGATGTATGGTAACTGCGGATGAACTATGTGTAAATTAAGACATTTATAAATGGTTAAAAAAATATAGTTGAGTTTTCAACAGTTTTGTGTATATCTGGGGAAAAAGTGTGAATCATATGTATTATCTACTATAAATCCTTGTTTTATAGTTATTGTGTCTAGAAATGGTGCATCTTATTGTGATCTTGGCCCCCATTGTATCACAAATCCTCCCAAAAGTCAAGACCCCCAGGACACCAAGATTAGTGGCACAAGTTGACAAAAACCAGTGAGGGACAGTATAATTGACTGTGAGTATTGTGAGTTATATTATGAGTGAAGATGTGAGGATAGTGTATACTTATACCATTACAAATAAACTCAATGGAGAAGTGGTATATGTGGGCAAAAGTGTGAATCCTGAGAGTAGGTGGAGTGTTCACAAATCAGCAGTGAAGTGTGTAGGAAAGTATAATGAAAGGTTTTTGTGTCAATATATACACTACTACATGGGCAATTGTGGTATTGATAATTTCCAATTTGATGTGGTCAGTGATACAGACTGTGAGGCACAGTTAATAGAAGAACTGAGACCAATGTGCAATATAAAAACTGAAAGAATTGGAGAGGCACTAAGTGAAGTCATTATTCCACCTGTTCAGTTATCCTTACCACTGTGAATAATAAGTATAATTACCCTGTGGAAATTGTGGATTTTGGGGAAATTCAGTGCTTCACAGTAGGGTATACTTAGTGAATGTATGTGTGGGTCTCAGTGATACAGGGGTTGACAAAATGCAGTGTGTATGATATAGTGAATTGGCAGGTGTTATGTTATATTTTGTGGGGGGTTTTGTGGTAATGCGAAAACTCCAAACATCCCTAACCTACAAAACTTTGAAAACAAGAGCTTTATTTCAAGTGCTAAAAAAAATTTTCTGGGGACAAAAAATGCCTGTAAGGTTGCTCTATGAGAGGGTGTGGGGGACAAGTATAAGTCCTTTAGATGAGGTGAGTTATATTGTGAGTTGTTTAGGAGAGACCTTAAATATACTTAAATCCCATATTAGAAAAAAATTTTCCCAGGGTAAAAAATGGAATATAGGTTAATTGCAAGGGACAGGGTATTTTGTGAGGGAACTTTGAATGAGTGTCAAAAGACTCTCACAGGTATATCCCAGATGATTAGTGCAGGATTATCTACAGATTTCCAGGTAGAGGAATTTGTGATTGTATGTGATAAGAAATAAATATCTAAAAAAGGATTATGAAAAGTTTCAGAGAATTTTTAGATGAGGCTGGGGATTGGTGGCATCCAGATCCTAAGAAGGATCGTAAGATTAGTGGATCTGCCAATAAGATGAGAGCCCGTGAAGATCGTGGGGATAATACATCAGTACAGAAGAAACCAGATTATAGTAAAAGATTAATGCCAGGTGAGACTTATCTGCAATTTGCTAATCGTAAGAAAGCAGGAAAATGAATTGGTTTGAGTATTGGATTGGTCATTGTTGGATGAGTGGGTGGCAATCTATCAGAGGGTCATATAGAATATGGTCTGATTTAATGACAGGGAATTATAAGGATTATGCATTACTCAAAGAGGATGATCCTTACACAGAATGTCTAGAATGGTTCTGGGTGTCACTTGGTGAGGACAATACTTATCCCAGGGAGTTTCTAGACTATCTGCAACAGATGGTTGAAGATATTGAATCTGGTAAGGTAGAAACAATACCTTTTACAGAGGATGCTATGAAAGAATTGGAAGATCTTATAGATTAAGTATTGTGTTGGGCGGTTAATCTCTTACAATAGGGGTATTGACTCAGAATAAATAAGGTAGTATCATTGACTTGATACACGTGTATATCAAACATTGAAAATTTTATGGCAAAAGGATTTACAGTAAAGGCAAAGAATCCTCCTGAAGATGTAGAAGAACCCCTTTATAATCTTGAGGAGTGTAAGGAACGCATTAGGGGTAAGAAAATTGTATTTTGTTTACCAGGACGTGGGGTATCATATATCTTTTTGAAGAACTTTGTGCAACTTTGTTTTGATTTAGTTCAAACAGGTGCCAGTATTCAAATCTCACAAGATTATAGTTCAATGGTGAACTTTGCAAGATGTAAGGTACTTGGTGCCAATGTTCTTGCAGGACCAGATCAAATTCCTTGGCAAGGACGTCTGGAGTATGATTATCAACTCTGGATTGATAGTGACATTGTATTCAATGCTGATGCCTTCTGGGGACTGGTACAGATGGATAAGGACATTGCTTGTGGTTGGTATGCAACAGAGGATGGTAGAACCACTTCAGTTGCTCATTGGTTGGATGAAGATGATTTCAAGAACAATGGTGGTGTCATGAATCATGAGATGGTTGATACTATCTCTAATAGAAAGAAACCATTCACTGTTGATTATACTGGATTTGGTTGGGTACTGATTAAGAAAGGTGTGTTTGAGCATCCTGAAATGAAGTATCCTTGGTTTGCTCCTCAGATGCAAGTCTTTGATTCTGGTGAGGTTCAGGATATGTGTGGTGAAGATGTATCATTCTGTCTTGATGCAATTCGTAAATGTGACTTTGAGATTTGGTGTCATCCAAAAATTAGAGTAGGACATGAAAAAACAAGAATTATATAATATTCTTTGTGAAGGAAGAATCATTTACAAAGATTTAACAGAAGAAAATATGTTTGAGGTAATGGATGAACTGTCTCAACAATATTATGAGACAGGGGTTCCCAAACCAGAGGACATTATGGTAGAATTAGTAAGTATTGAGGATTAAAAATTATGGCAAAGCGTCCTTCTCTCACTGGTGGTCAGAAGATTGAATCAAAACCCAAGACAACTCGTCAAGGTCGTTCTAAAAATACTAATCTTTCTGCAACTTCTAGAAATGGTGCAAAGAAAAGATATAGAGGTCAAGGAAACTAAATAAACCAAGAAGGGTTGTTCTTATGTATTGTCTAGACTCTAAAGATGAGTGGGCAATTATACATGAGGATGACCTTTGGGCTTATAATAAACTAATCATTGCAAAGAAATCTGGGCATCTCTGTGGACCTACAGGGGTGCCTGTTTCACGTAAAGGGTATTATGTAGTCAGACCTATCTTCAACCTCCTAGGAATGGGACGACATGCTAGAATAGAGTGGATTGATGGATATACAGATCACTTTCATCCATCAGAATTTTGGTGTGAAGTGTTTCATGGAGAGCATCTTAGTGTTGATTTCTACCATAAAAAGAGTAAACTAGTTGTAAAGGGTGAAAGGCATCCAACAGATCCGCTCTATAAGTGGTTAAAGTGGGAAAAAATTGATAAGGAAGTAGAATTTCCTGAAATTTTGAACAATTTAAGCGGAAACTATGAGTGGATTAACTGCGAGTTCATTGGAAATAAGTTAGTAGAGGTCCATTTTAGACAAAATCCTGATTTTAGATACGGAAATAGTATTGCATACCCTATCTGGGATGAGGAAATTGAGCAAGAAACAACCAATTATAGATATGTTAAGGATGGAGACTATCTAAGAAAGGGATTTTATATTGATTAAGGGATAGCAACCCCTTAAAAAGTTCTAATTCACACTAGAATTAGTAAATTTATGTCAAACTTACCTGTAGATAGAGACAAAGATTACATGTATCAAATGTGGGGAACCACAAATTTAGTCACTGATTACAATGCAAACATTGAAAAGAGAACAATTCAAGAAATTATGCATGATGACATTGGAAAAAGGCATCTTTTAAAGGAGCAAACAGAACTTCATCAGAAAATTCGTAATGATGAGGACTATGATGATTGGGAATATGGTACTGAGCCAACATATGGCAAACCACAATAAATAAATATAACCTATTTACTGGTGTAAAGTGCCTGTACAGAATGTATCCAGATCATTCAAAGATATCAGTTTGTCATTTTTAAGGCATCCTGTTACAAATGACATTGCTGTGCTTAAAAATGAGGATGCTATTAAAAGATCAGTAGTCAATTTAGTCAGAACTAAAATTGGCGAAAGATTTTTTAACTCTTTATTAGGTTCTAATGTTGAAGGATATCTGTTTGAATTAGCAAATTCTGATTTGGTTGATCCAATTCAAGAAGAAATCACAATATTAATCAATAACTTTGAACCTAGAGTTAATTTGAGGTCAGTTAATGTGGAATTATTGATAGATGATAATGAATTGAATGTTAGCATAGTCTATGACATAGTAGGTCTGCCAGTTCCAACACAAGCAATTTCCTTTATATTACAACCAACAAGGTACTAATGGCATTTACACAGTTTACAAATCTGGATTTTGACCAGATTAAGACATCTATTAAAGATTACCTGAGAGCAAACTCAACCTTCACTGACTTTGACTTTGAAGGTTCAAACCTTTCTATCTTAATTGATATCTTAGCCTATAATTCCTATTTGGTTTCCTATAATACCAATATGGTTGCCAATGAGGCATTTTTGGATGGGGCAACATTAAGAGAGAATGTTGTCTCATTAGCAAGAAACATTGGTTATGTTCCCCTCTCCAGAAGGGCAGCAAGGGCATCCATATCCTTTACTCTCACAGGTATCCCAAATACTGTTCAGGATGCCATTCTAAAGGCAGGAATTGTATGCACAGGTAATCTTAATAATACAAATTATATCTTTGCTATTCCAGAAGATGTTACTGCTGGTGTTGTGGATGGATCTGCAACATTTTCTAATATTGAAGTTTATGAAGGAACTTTACTGACTAAGAAATTTGTTGTAGATACATCACAACCAAATCAAAAATATATCTTACCAAATGCTTTTATAGACACATCAACTATAAGAGTTAAAGTTAAAAATACTCCATCAGACACCACAACAGAAGAATATAAACTTGTAGATAATATTATTGATATTGATAATGAGTCTCAAATCTTCTTAATCCAAGAGATTGCAGATGAAAAATATGAATTATTCTTTGGAGATGGTATATTTGGCAAAAAATTAGAAAATAATAATGAAATTACAGTAACCTATATTACTACTAATGGTAGGGAAGGAAATGGTGCAACATCATTTACTTTCTCAGGAACAGTCTTAAGTTCAGATGGCGATAACTTATCAAGATATGCTTCTACTGTAATTACAGAGGAAGCAGCATCTAATGGCGATGAGATTCAAACCATTGATTCTGTAAGGTATTATGCTCCTAGACTTTATGCTTCTCAGTATAGAGCAGTAACAGCAAATGATTATGAAGCAATTTTAGCATCAATCTATCCAAACATTGAATCAGTAACTGCATATGGTGGAGAAGAAATGTCTCCTCCTCAATTTGGAAAGGTATTTCTTGCAGCAAAACCAAAGAATGCAGAGTTTCTTTCTGAATATACAAAAGAAACTTTAGTAGAATCTCTTAAAAAATATTCAGTTTCAGGCATACAAGTTGAATTTGTTGATGTTAATGTAGTTTATATTGAATTAGAATCATCTGTTTATTATAACAACAATCTAACAAACTCTCCAAGTGATCTAAGAGGTTTAGTAATATCTTCACTAGACAAGTTTGCATCTTCTACAGACCTCAATAAGTTTGGAGGAAGATTTAAATATAGTAAGTGCTCAAGTACAATAGACAATACTAGTTCTGCTATAACATCAAACATCACAAAAGTAAGAATTAGAAGGAATGTAGGGGTTACATTAAATGAACCTACAAAGTATACTGTGTGCTTTGAGAATGCTTTTAATGTAGCAAATAAAAGTCATAATATAAGATCTAGTGGATTCACAATAAATGGATCAAATAGAACTCATTATATTGGTGATTCCCCCAATTCAAATCTAAAGAAAGGAAGATTATTTTTGTTTAGATACAGAAATGAAAAAGTAGAAATTGTTTCTAATAATATTGGTAGTATAAATTATGAGACAGGTGAAATTAATATAGATAATATAAATGTTTCTTCTACTGTAGTTCCCAATAATATCATACAGATTGATGCAATTCCACTATCCAATGATGTGATTGCCAAAAAGACAGTTTATTTAAAACTGGATGTTGGATCTAGTAATATATCAATGGTAAAAGATTTAATTTCTTCTGGTGAAAATTCTTCAGGCAGTAGATTTATTGTAGAATCAAGTTATTTTTCTGATACAAAGATAAGAGTCTAAAATGAATAAAGAAAATAAAGTAGTAAAAATTAGTGATGTAATTGAAAATCACATACCAGAATTTTTAGTATCAGAAAATCCAAATTTAGTAGAATTTCTAAAGCAGTTTTATATTTCTCAAGAATTTCAATCTGGTCCAATTGACCTAGTTGAAAATCTTTTAGACTATAAAAATATTGAAAGTTTTGACAATACTAATCTAAAGTCTGAAACTACTTTAACCCAAGATGTAGGTTATTTTGACGATACCATCTACGTAGAATCTACTCATGGTTGGCCAGATTCATATGGCCTGTTGAAAATCAATAATGAGATAATTACATACACCCAAAAGACTAATACTTCTTTCATTGGATGTGTAAGAGGATTTAGTGGTATAGACTCTTTACATCAAGATATTAATAAAGAGTTTTTAAATTTCACTCAGTCTGATATAGAGGAGCATAAGGGACCAACTTCAGAAAACAACATTCAAACTCCTGGTGATACTGTTACTAATTTAAGTATTTTATTCTTACTTGAATTCTTTAAGAAAATTAAGTATCAATTTGCTCCAGGATTTGAAGAAGTAGAGTTCTCTCCAGAAATTAATGCTCCAAACTTTATTTCTAATTTGAGATCTTTTTATGAATCAAAGGGAACTGATAGTGCATATAAAATCTTATTCAAAATTCTTTTCAATGAAAAGGTAGAAGTAATTAATCCATTTGATTACACATTCAAAACTTCAGATGACAGATGGGTTGTATGTGAAACTTTTGTATGTGAGCCAGTAAGTGGTGATCCTACAAAAATACAAGGTCAGACCTTGTATCAAGATGCTACTGCAGATAATAGAATTTTAGAAGCAAATGGATCAATTTATAGTATAAGCAAGTTTTCTTATAAAGAGCAAAATTTCTATAAAATCAATATTTTCTCAGGATATTCAAATAACCTCAATCCTAAAGGTGCTATTAGTGGCGAGTTTGTTTCTACTCCAAAGACATATTTGGTAGAACCCATTACTTCTGGATCAGAAACTATATTTGTCAACTCTACTATAGGATTTGAATCATCAGGAACAATTTCTATTAATGGATTAGAAGTATCCTATTCAGATAAAACTAATAATCAATTTTTAAATTGCTCAGGGATA
>JACCDU010655935.1_pt1 | contig 18149 bp, 21 predicted proteins | sample 7446081 | NCBI WGS metagenome assembly JACCDU01 (sample SAMN15323447, study PRJNA562643) | freshwater metagenome | isolation source: river surface water | place: USA:Blue River Watershed | collected 2017-08-17
CCAACATAACTTTCCGGATTTTTTAAATTAAATTGTGTAAAATTTGTTCCTATAGTAAAGGAAATTTCTTGTGATCTAACAGTATAAATTGTTAGTAAAACAAATAGAATTAGTAGTTTTTGTTTCATTTGGTTTGGATTATTTGTGTTGAGTAATTGTAATTTGGTGCCGATAATTTAACTAGGTACTCATTTTGAGAAAAATGAAGATTGTCTAACGTTAGTGTACTTTGATTTGCTTCTTTTTGGTCTTTGTAAACCAATCTACCTAAAACATCAAAAATGCTAATCGTAATGAGTCCATTAATCGGTTTAGAAAATTGAAAATGAATTTGATCTACAAATGGATTCGGATACGTAGTTGTAGTAATTCCGTTAGATAACGAAGTTATTCCTGATTTAGCAATAAGACTTTGTTGAAATCCTTGTCCAGCAACTGTATTCGAAAATTTGTAATTACCAATAACACTTTGTTGTCCTATGGTCTGATGGACTAAAGTACCTGTTGAAAGTAAGTTTGAGCTCCCTTGCGAAGACAACATCTGATGATGTAATTGCTGACCTTTCACTGAAATGCCAAAAAATAAAAGTAGTATTGTTTTTTTCATCTAAAAGTTGGAATTTATAATGGTACAATACTAATAAATAGATGTTTTTAAGTAAATGTGCTGTCCAACTATTAGGTAAAATTTGAATAATTAAATAATCGTTTTATAAAAAATGGTAAGTATTCTATTTTAAAAAATTAAATATTTTAAAAAAATAGTATTTATTTTTAAGTTTTTAGTAAGTTAACTTTGAGTAAATAATGACACTACGATACCATTCTAACAGATAAAAAAAGTTATTTTTGTTAAGTAATCTACGCCCCATATAAATAATTCAAAAAATTATTATTTATCACACTCATAAATGATTGAAAATCTAATTATTTTATTTTCGGGTATTGTTGGATTTATTACCATATTTCTAATTCTATTTAGATTCAAATCAAATAGAATTACGAATGTGTATCTCATAATTATATTTCTAATTGTAGCAGTACGTATGCTATCAATTGCATTATTTAAAATTCAAAAAAATAGCTTTATTGAAGAATTACTGCACGATTACAATAACTTACTAATCATAATAGTCCCTTGTAGTTATTTGTATTTTGAAAATCTAATAAAAGATTATAAAACAATCTATTTTAGAAATTTTATTCATTTAATTATTCCTATAGCATTCAATATTGTAGATTATTTATTGGATAAACATTACTTAGATATACAAAAGGTTGAATATTATTATTATACTTTTTTCACCCTCTACACAATATTTTATTACACTTTAATTTATAAAATTCTTTACAAAAATGTTTGGAATAGAAAGGGAGAAATAGAGGTTGTTATTAAACAAAATCAATTGATTAGAAAATGGAGTATTTATCTTTTTTCATTTTTAATAATTGTTGGAGCAAGAGTCATATTAATCATTTTTTGGGAAATTAACAATAATAACTATGCTTATGCTACTAGTTACCAATGGATTCCTAGTGTTTTTTGGCTTATTCTATACTTCAAAATTATTATTTCGCCTGAAATTCTTTACGGATATAATTATTTAAATGCAAAAATAAATGAGCATAAGAAAATTAATAATACAACAATTTCATTTTGGACTAATTCTTCAATTTCAGCGATTAGTAATATTCAAGACATCCAACTAAACGAAAAAATTAAAAATTCTATTGAACAATATATGGGGGAAGTAGATCAATTTTCATTTCATAATCAAGCGTATCGAAATGCTAAATTTTCTTTAACCGATTTGTCCAATAAATTAAACATTCCTAAAAGTCATCTTACTTATTTATTCAAATACCATTCTAAAATATCTTTTCCTGAATATAAAAAAATAGTCCGTATTTACGATGGTTTAGAATTAATCAACTCGGGTTATTTAACAACAAATACTTACGATTCTTTAGCGAAGGAGATTGGTTTTACCTCTTACAATACTTTCTTCGTAAGTTTTAAAGATGTAACAGGAGTTACACCTCAGGAGTTTCTTCTCAAAATAGTAAAAAACAAACATTACGCTTAATTCCATAAAAAAAAGGCTCAATTAAAATTGAACCTTTTTTTTATATAAATTGTTTATTATTTTTTATAATACTTTCTATACTTTGGATAAGTAATTGCTCCTAACAAAGTAATCCCTCCTAGCGTTTCCCAAATCCAACTTAATGATTTTGCCTCTCCGCTGGCATACGAATGCAAACCAACTAAGTGAAAGTTTACTCCATAATACGTAAATAAGATCGATACAAAAGCAAACATACTCATCAAGTTAAAAATCCATTTTCCTCTCAAAGCTGGCACAAATCGGGCATGAATTACAAACGCATAGACCATAATACTAATCAATGCCCAAGTTTCTTTTGGGTCCCACCCCCAATAACGTCCCCAACTTTCGTTAGCCCATTGTCCGCCAAGGAAGTTTCCAATCGTCAACATAATCAACCCAATTGTCAATGCCATTTCGTTAATATAGGTCAGCTCCTGAATATTCAAATCCATTTTAGCTTTATTCTTCTCATTGGTAAACAAAATCAATATTAAAGAAACTAATCCTAGAATCATACCTAAAGCAAACGGACCATAACTAGCTACAATTACTGCCACGTGAATCATTAACCAATACGAATTGAGGACTGGTTGCAAATTAGCGATTTCAGGATCAATCCAATTCATATAAGCTGCCATTAAAATCATAGCCGTTACAAATGCCGATGAAGCTATTGTTAATTTTGATTTTCTATCGAAAGCCAAACCAAAGAACATAGTCGCCCAAGCCACATAAATAATTGATTCATATGCATTACTCCATGGTGCATGACCCGAAATTACCCAACGAGCAATTAACCCTAAAGTATGTAATCCAAAGAGCAATCCAATAGTGACATGCATCACATTAATACTTATATGTATTGCTTTTCTTGATTTATAAATATCTACAATACATAGCAATAGCATCAAAACAGCAGCTGCCAAATACCAATACGGCAAATTTTTGAAAACATCATATTTATTATAGGCAATCTCTAAATCAATTTTATCTTCCGAAGGCATCACCGTACTTCCAAATTTCTTTTGAAAACCTTTTAAACTTTCCAATAATTCATTAGCCGACTTATAATCATTAGAAGTCGCCGCAGTATTTAAAGTTCCAAAATACAAGGGTAAAATACTCTTCGTATAAGTAGCATCCATGCCCTTCATACCTGATTCATTCAACTCCAAATACGAAATCCATTTGCTATTAGGATCATTTGGAATAGGGAAAATTTTCAAAATTCGACCACTTAATGCCGATTCCATCAAATTCACTTTTTTGTCTGTTTCAATAAAATCTTTTTCAAACTGATTGGGATTAGCACTTTTGAAAGACTCTTCTAAATAAGGGGTCAATTTGTAATTTCCTTTAGCATCAAAAAAAGAAATAAAAGGAGCAAACTTCGCTTTGGAATCTATCCCGATGATTTTACGGATACTGTCATTACCCATTTTTATATAGATAATAGGCACCTGAATCCAAGCACTAGCATATTGTGTCATCGACAAAAATGCTTGATCAGAATTCATTCCGTTGTAGGTATCTGCATGACTCACTTTTCGCAACAATTCAGAAGAAAAAGTATTAATTGGCTTCATTCGTCCACCGGCATCTTGAATAATCAAACGACCAAACTTTGCGGCATGCTCTTCTGATACTTTGTATTTTGCAATCAAAGAATCGATTTCTTTTAGAGAGGGCATTTTTTGACTAGTCCCCGAATGACTATGGGCTGCTGTTGCCTCGTGCGTATGATGATGCGCTTGAGACCAACCATTCCAACTGAACATCAAAAGCAAAAGCATCAGCAAATTTGCTTTCTTCGATTTCACCACTTCTAATTTTCGTTTCAAATCGGCAAAACGAGAATGTTTCGTAAACAAAATGGCCATCATAGCAATATACAAAAGGAAGTACCCTAAATAAGTGATATTGGTTCCCAAAAAATCATGATTAACAGACAAAATAGTTCCTTTCTCGTCTGGATCAAATCCAGACTGAAAAAACCGATACCCATCATAATCCAAAACGTGATTCATATAAATTTGAGCATCAAAGGTTTCTGTTGTGTCTTTAACTGTCACCTGACTTTCAAAAGCCGAATAACTTTTTTCTGTTCCAGGGTATTTTTTAGCAATAAAATCATTCAATTTAATAGTAAAAGGCAATTCATAGGTTTTGCTTCCAAAAAAGAAAGAATAGTCTTTATTACCTATTTTTACTGTTTGTGGTTCACCTGTTTTACCTTTCGAACCTAAAATGGTTACCTCTTTTTCTTGTCCTTCGGCTTTCAACTTAATCACTAAAGCATCTTCGTGATTTTTGGCTTTAAAATCATTACTAGATTCATACGCAATAACTCCTCGAGTGGGAACATCTGGAAAAACAAATCGCTTTTCGCCAATAGAATACAACGAACGCATCATTAAGGGTTGTACAATGTCTTTTTCAACTTTGCCTTGCAACTTATCCGCCATTCGCATAAAATTTCCCTCAAAAGGAGTTTGAATGGTAGGCGCTGCTCCTGTAGTATTGATATTGATAGCTCCTGCTGTAGGTTTATTCAATGCAAATAACACGTTGTGAATATTCTGCACTTCGCCTTCTTTCAAAAAATGTTCTTCTCGACCACCCGCACCTGCTTCTACTAATTTCAAATACAAAGTTCCTTTGGTATCTGGAGTAATTTTTTGTTTGGCACCCATAATATAATTAGAGTACTCTATTTTGAAGGGACTGTCTGCAAATTCACCAGAAAGTGTAAAATTATTATTGGCAACCGGAGAGAGTAATAAAGACTTCTCGAACACGCGACGTTTCATTTCGCCTTTGTATTCCCCATCCACAAAAACAGTCAAAAAGGTTTTATCTGAATATACTTTATTTTCTGTTGCGCCTTCGCGAATAGGCATCACCCCTTCATAACTTATGTAACGGGTAATAAAAGCGCCTAAAAGAATAAAAACGAATGCCAAATGCAATAACAAAGTAGCCCATTTTTCTTTTTTCAACAATTGGTAACGCTTTATATTTCCAATGAAATTAATCATAAAAAATACCATTATTACTTCAAACCACCAAGCGTTATATATCCATATACGAGCAGTATCTGTATTGTATTTACTTTCAATAAAAGTCCCTGCTCCCATCGCCACAGCAAAAACTATAAAAAGAACCGCCATCAAGCGGGTAGAAAACAAAATTGAGCTTATTTTTTTATCCATTAGTAAGGAATTATATTTTTGTATAAGTGGGACAAAAGTACTTAAAAATGTTGACTTCCATAATCGGACACTTGTTAATTTAATCCAAAAATAAGCCTCATTAGGATTTGAATAAATTGAAGCCAAACTCTTCATTTTTTTGCTAAATTTGCGGGTATGACTAAAGTAATTATTATCGGATCTGGAAATGTAGCGCAACATTTGATTCAGGCTTTTCAAAATAAAATTGTTTTGGATAGCCAAATTGAATTGGTTCAGGTGTTTGCGCGCAATAAAAAGAGTCTCACTCACCTACTCGATTCCAATCGAATTACTTCTGACTACACCCAATTACAAGCGGCAGATGTTTACATTATAGCAGTATCCGATGATGCTATTGCTGAGGTTTCGTCCCAATTGCCTTTTGAAAATCAATTGGTGGTTCATACTTCGGGAACGGTACCTTTGACTACTTTAGAAAATAAAAATCGTCGTGGAGTTTTTTATCCGTTACAAACGTTTTCCAAAGACAAAGCAGTGAATTTCAAAACAATTCCCATTTGTTTAGAAGCCGAAAATGAAAAGGATTTACAAACCCTGAACCAAATTGCTAGTACTATTTCGGATGCTGTTTACCAAATCAATTCTGAACAACGAAAAGCATTGCATGTAGCGGCTGTATTTGTGAATAATTTTGTCAATCATTTGTACCAAATGGGTAACGAAATTTGCAGCAACAACAACGTCCCTTTTGAAATTCTAAAACCTTTGATTCAAGAAACGGCGAATAAAATTGTGTCGCTTTCGCCAAAAGAAGCCCAAACAGGGCCAGCAAAACGAAATGACCGTACCACTATTGAAGCGCACCAACAGTTTTTGACTGATAAAAACCAATCTACTATTTATACAATACTAACTCAATCTATACAAAATAATGGCAAAAAGCTATAAAGAAATAATGAACGACATCACTACTTTTATTTTTGATGTTGACGGCGTACTTACTGATGGTTCTGTTTTTGTTTCTACCGAAGGAGAAATGTTACGAACCATGAATATTCGTGATGGCTATGCGCTAAAATCAGCGGTAGATTGTGGCTATAATGTGTGTATCATTTCGGGAGGAAGTAACGAAGGGGTTCGTGTTCGTTTACGCAATTTAGGTATTACCGATATTCATTTGGGAACACCCGATAAAGTAGCTACTTTTGATGAATACACCGATATTTATAATATCAAACCAGAACAAGTGTTGTATATGGGAGACGATATCCCAGATTATCATGTGATGAAATTAGTAGGTTTACCTACTTGTCCTCAAGACGCTAGCCCTGAAATCAAAGCCATTTCAACTTATATTTCTCATAAAAACGGAGGAAAAGGTGCTGTTCGTGATGTGATTGAACAAGTGATGAAAGTACAAGGGAAATGGATGGAAAACTTTGACGGAAAACACGATTAACAATTCAATCCAATGCTTAGACATAAATTAGCCAATTATTCATTGATTTTAGCTTCGGGTTCGCCAAGACGCCAACAATTTTTCAAAGATTTGGATTTGGATTTTGAAATTCGGCTCAAAGAAGTCGAAGAAATTTATCCTCCTGAATTGAAGGCCGAAGCCATCACTAATTATTTAGCCGAACTAAAAGCCAATGCTTTTGAAGGAGAGTTAAACGATAACGAAATTCTAATTACAAGTGATACCATTGTTTGGCACAACAATACTGCTTTGGGGAAACCCAAAGATGAACAAGATGCTTTTGCCATTTTAAAATCATTGTCGAATACCACTCACGAAGTCATAACTTCGGTTTGTATCAAAACTAAAGAGAAAACAGATACTTTTTTCGAAGTGACTAAAGTAACTTTTAATACGCTAAGCGATGAAGCTATTCAGTATTATTTAGACCATTACAAACCGTATGACAAAGCGGGAGCTTACGGAATTCAAGAATGGATTGGTTTTGTTGGTGTAGCTAAAATAGAAGGTTCTTACACCAATGTGATGGGAATGCCAACAGATAAAGTATTTGATTATTTAAACAATTTAGACAACTAAACTATGTACATTTCATTTTTCAACGATTTTGCACGCGAAGCTATTGGTACTGGGATTGTTTTAATACTGCTGGTACTATTACGAGTAATCACAACTAAATTAGTACGCCGCTATGCGCGTTTGAGCCAAACTATAGAAAGAAGAACAAATTTGGTAATTAAATACCTGCATTTACTAATTAATATTCTTTTAATAGTAGCTTTAATTATTATTTGGGGAGTTGATGCCAAAGACATTATTATAGCTGTATCGTCAATTGCAACGGTTGTAGGTGTGGCGATGGTTGCACAATGGTCTATTTTAAGTAACATTACCTCAGGAATTATTTTATTTTTTTCTTATCCATTTAAAATTGGAGATACTATTCATATTCACGATAAAGATTTTCCCGTGATTGCCGAAATTGAGGATATCAGTGCCTTTTATATTAGTATGGTGAACAAAGATGGAGAACGCATTATTTATCCAAACAATTTATTGTTACAAAAAGGCGTTTCGATTATTAATACTGATCTTGAACCAACTGATTTTACAGATTAAAGTTATTTAGTACTATTAACGAGAAATCAATTAAGGATGAAGTCAAAAACTAAAATTTGGAAAAAAAGCTATACTTGGGTGCTCGTTATTAATGCCATTTATATCTTGTTGTTTTACTTCATAATGCAGTTATACGCCTAAATCATGCAATTATTTGACTGGATCATACTCGTTGTTACCTTACTATTCATAGTAATTTATGGCGCTTGGAAAACCAACGGAAGTAAGAACGTTCAAGACTACATTCTTGGAAGTAATGAAACGCCTTGGCACGTTGTTGGACTTTCTGTAATGGCAACACAAGCCAGCGCTATTACCTTCTTATCTACTCCGGGACAAGCCTATCATGACGGAATGGGATTTGTTCAGTTTTACTTTGGTTTACCCATAGCTATGGTGATAGTTTGTGTAACATTCATTCCCATTTATCACAAATACAAAGTGTACACCGCTTACGAATATTTAGGCAAACGATTTGATTTACGCACCCGTTCTTTGGCTGCAATACTTTTCTTATTTCAAAGAGGACTTGGAACTGGATTGACTATTTATGCTCCAGCTATTATTTTGTCAGCCTTATTAGGTTGGAATATCAATTATCTGAATATTATTATTGGAGTACTCGTTATTATTTACACCGTATCCGGAGGAACCAAAGCAGTCAACGTAACCCAAAAACAGCAAATGTTTATCATTTTAGTAGGGATGCTAATTACCTTTTTTTGGATATTGTATTACTTACCCAATGATATGAGTTTCAGCAATGCGATGCACATTGCGGGTGCCAATGCTAAAATGGACATAGTTAATTTTTCGCTAGATCCAGAAGAAAAATATACCTTTTGGAGCGGAATTACGGGCGGTTTTTTCTTGGCTTTAGCCTACTTTGGCACAGACCAATCTCAAGTGGGGCGCTATTTGTCTGGGAGATCAGTAAGAGAAAGTCAGATGGGATTATTGATGAATGGACTATTAAAAGTCCCTATGCAATTTTTCATTCTATTGACAGGAGTTTTAGTTTTTGTATTCTTCCAGTTCAATCCTGTTCCGTTAAATTTCAATCCGAATAATAAAATTATAGTCGAAAATTCGCCTTACAAGAAAGAATACCATGCATTAGAAAAAAAGTTGGAATTGGTGTCTGAAGACAAGAAAGTAATCAACCTCTTGTACATTGACCAACTCAATCAAGATTACGACAATCCTATTCTTAGAAAAGAAATGATTGCTTTATCTGATAAAGAAAAAGACTTGAGAGATCGTGCCAAAGAAATCATTTCGAAAGCAGATATTCACAGCGAAACGAACGATAAAGATTATGTGTTTTTTCACTTTATTTTAAATTATTTACCCAAAGGACTCATCGGATTGTTACTAGCCGTAATCATTTCAGCAGCCATGTCATCAACCGCTTCTGGTTTGAATGCATTGGCTTCCACCACAACTATTGATATTTACAAACGGAATTTACAAATAGAAAAATCCGAGAAGCATTACCTGAATGCCAGCAAACTTTTTACTTTATTTTGGGGAATTGTGGCCATTCTTTTTGCTTGTATTGGCACATTATTCGAAAACTTAATCCAATTGGTTAACATCATTGGCTCTATTTTTTACGGAACTGTCTTGGGAATATTTTTAGTTGGGATTTACTCCAAACGAATTCAATCAGATGCAATTTTTTACAGTGCTGTTTTTAGCCAAATTACCATATTCATCATCTATTACTTTGCTATTTATATTTATCCAAGTGGCGAAGAAAAATTAGGGTATTTATGGCTCAATTTTATAGGAGCTTTATTAACTATTGTTATTGCTTGGATTCTGGAGCGATTGGTATTCAAAAATCAGAAAGTCTTTGTTAGCTAAATAAAAAAATCCCGTTTAAAATTTTTAAACGGGATTTTTTTATTGCAATGAATGGTAAATTATTTCTTGCTCCATTCAGCAATACTGTCTTTATTCATTTTTACGTAATCTTGATTTTTAGCTTCTTCTGCAGCCTCTAGAGATAATTTTGCGGTTTCAATAGCGCCTGATTTATCACCTTGTTTTGCCTGAATCAACGATTTTAATCGCAAAAACCAAAATGGTTTGTCTTTACTCAATTCTAACGATTTATTCACATAGACCAATGATTTTGCTAAATCATTATTGGATTGATATAAAAAGTTCGCTGCTGAATAATAATCATTAGCTGTAGGTCCTGCCAATACTTTGTCAATACTTGCCATCGCCGTTTTTTGAGTAGGTACTTCAAACTTTAAAGCCACGTAGGAGTTCTCCCAAAAAATTTCTAAAAATGCTGAATTGGTTTCTAAACCCGCGATACTAATGGTTAAACTTTCTACTGGTTTTGATAATGCTTCTTCTTTTACCGTAGTTTTCAGTGCTACGTTAGCTTCATTGAATTGTTCTGGTAATCCCCAGTTATCAGTAGTCGTATAAAAAATAATATCCCAACTTTCAATTCTTGGCACCGTGTACAAAGCATATTTTCCTTTTTTCAAGGTTTTTCCATCAATGATTACATCATCGCTGAAAGATATAGTGGTATTCTCATTAGCACCTGTTCTCCAAAGTTTACCAAAAGGAACCAAGTTCCCAAAAACAGGTCTTCCTTTTGCTCCTGGACGAGAATAATTTAATTCTACTTCTGTTAATCCAACCATTTGATTGACAACAGCTCTTGGACTGACTTGTGGTGTTTTAATTTGTGCTTGAGCAACAAATTGAGAAATTAATACTGCTAATGCAAAAATTATTTTTTTCATAGTTTTATTTTTTAGTTTTCCAAATTTACAAATTCAATTGAATGTTCAGTGTTAATATTAATTTAATACACGTACAACTTCAGCATTCAACTCTTTAAAGTGATTGATTACCCTATCTGCCTCGTCCAAATTCTGGTCTTTGGAGTGTTCACTATTGTATCCCACACAAAAAATACCAGCCGCTTTAGCCGCTTTTACTCCGTTAGTACTGTCTTCAATCACAATACAGTTTTCTTTTGGAGCTATTGATAAAGAAGCGGCATGTTCAAAAATAGCCGGATGTGGTTTGGACTTTGGAAAATCTTCTCCACTCACAATATGAGTAAAAAAATCATGTAAGCCAAAACGAGTAAAAACACGGTCAATTGTCACTTTAGAAGCCGAAGAAGCCACAATTAGTTGGATTCCGTTTTGGTGTAAATCTTCAATTAAAGCGCGAACACCTTCTAATAATTCCAAATCTTCTTTGGTATCAAAAGCATCATTAAAAATACTTCTTTTTCGCTGAATCAAATCTTCTACCTCCTGCTCTAGCTGAAATTGTTCTTTTAAAGTTTGAAATGTATTCCGAGTGGAAAATCCTGTAAACGAAGTGTACATCGCCTCGGTTACTTCAATATTCAATTCTGCAAATTGTTTGTAATACGCATAGCGGTGTACTGGCTCTGTATCCACAATTACACCATCCATATCAAAAATTACCGTTTGTATCATATTTTTATACTATTCACTAATTACTCTCTATTCAATAAATAACGAATTACCGTTTCGGCAGCATATAAGCCAAATAAGCCTGGCATATAACTATTGGTGCCGTAAAATGATTTCTTAAAATTCTTTCCGTCAGTAGTTTTTAAACTGCTTTCATCTTGTATTTCTGAAGAAAAAACTACTTTCACTCCTTTGTCAATTTTCACTTCTTTCAGACGGCGTTTAATGGTGCGAGCTAAAAAGCAATTCTCCGTTTTACTAATATCAGAAACTTTAACTTTAGCCGCTTCCATTTTGCCTCCAGCACCCATACTACTAATTACCTTTACTCCTTTTCGTTTGGCCGCAATAATCAAATTCAATTTGGGAGTAACACTATCAATACAATCCAAAACATAATCAAATTCAGGTGAAACCAATTCAAACGCACGTTCTGGCGAAAGAAACTCTTGGATTCGAGTCAGTTGCAATTCGGGATTGATGTCCATTAAACGGTCGCCTACAATTGTAATTTTAGGTTGACCAACAGTAGAATGTAAAGCAGGTAATTGTCTGTTAATATTGGTAATATCCACCACATCGCCATCAACGATAGTAATGTTGCCTACTCCTGCTCTTGCTAAAAATTCAGCGGCAAAAGATCCCACTCCTCCTAATCCAACGACTAATACTTTAGCGTTTTGTAATTTTTCTAATCCTTCTTTTTTAAATAATAATTCGGCTCTTTCTGTCCACTCTGCCATGATTGTGTTTATTTGTTTATTCGTTTATTTGTTTATTTGGTTATTTGGTTATTTGTTGTGATATAAAAACCTTTCGGAAATTAGCATTCACTAGTTCTTGTATTTGGGCTACTAACAGCCCTTTATATTGTGCTGCCAAGTCATACACTTCTTGAATCGTTTGTTCGTCCGTATCGGTTTCCAAGAAAAATTGATCGTTGGGCATGGCACAAAAAACGGATTCTAATTGAGGCATTCGCAATAAATATTTCCCAAATGAAATGTAACAACCATTTGCCAACAATTCCTTGGCTACTTGTTCATTTTTAGAAAATCCGTGAATTAAAAAAGGGACCGAAATTTTCAATCTCTTTTTAATAGCAATCAATTCTTGAAAAGCCGCTACACAATGAATCACAACTGGTTTTTGGTACTGTTCTGCCAAAAGCAATTGACGCTCAAAAACGGTTTGCTGCAATTCAAACGGAATTTCAATTCGCTTGTCCAATCCACATTCACCCACTGCCAAACAACTGGAATCCTTTAATTTACTTTCAATAATAGCCAAATCACTTTCGATGCGATTTTCCACAATAAACCAAGGATGTATTCCAATAGAATAATTAGGAATTGCATCGGTGAATTCTTGAGGATATTGATTGACTAATTCAATCACATTTACCTGATTGCTGTACGAATGAGTATGTAGATTAAAATAACGCATTAGTCATGAAACTTTTTAACTCCTGCTCGAATGGCAATTTTCAAATCGTTTTCCAAAGGCACTTTGGGACACGAATATTTGTGACTATACGCACAATATGGATTATATGAGGTATTGAAATCAATCACAATAGTATCTCCTTGCGGAATTTTCATATCAATGTATTTTCCGCCAATATAACTTTCGTTTCCGCAAGTCAAATCAGAAAAAGGTAAAAACAAATAGTCTTTATACTGCTCTTTCTTAGACAATTCTATATTTCTGTAAATATTGAGCTGAAAAGCCTGACCATCAATACTAAAATGCGCTTCTCCGTATTTTACATAAACCGGTTTTCTATCTGTAGAGGTTTTCATTTCAAAAGGTTGCTCGTTCTCCGTGCGAATAAATTTAGCCACCACATAGAACTTTTCATTGGCAGGATAAAAATCTAAGGTTTGAAACGTTTTTAAATCTTCAGGTAAAAGCGGACTAGTTTTAGCATCGGCATATTCAGCATTCAATTCGTTTTGGAATTTTTCTACCGCAGCCAGGCTGAATTGGGCTTGGGCAAAACCAAACTGCAACACCATTAAAAGTACAAGTAAGTTCTTCATCTGAATATCTTTTCAACAAAAATACTACACAATACAACAGAAAACAAAGTGTTTTCAATTCAAATGAAATTTATTTCATATAGTGCTAATTTCAAAAATAAATCCTTGACTAAAAGTTGGTACCTTTGTCGCTCAAACTATACTATGATTCAGTCAGGACTGCAACGATACATCAATAATTTTAGAGGCTTTCGAAGAGAAGTTTGGATTTTGGCGTTAATTACCTTTATCAATCGTGCAGGTACCATGGTATTGCCTTTCTTATCCAAATACCTAAAAGAAGACTTGCATCTTTCCTATTCACAAGTAGGTTGGGTTATGGTGTGTTTTGGTTTTGGTTCGATGCTAGGTTCTTGGTTGGGCGGAAAATTATCCGACAAAATTGGGTTTTATAAAATCATGATTTTCAGTTTGTTTACTAGTGGTGTGTTGTTCTTTTTCTTGCAATACGTCACTTCGTTTTGGGCTTTGTGCGTCAGCATGTTTACCATTATGGTCATTGCCGATATGTTTCGTCCTGCCATGTTCGTTTCGTTAAGTACCTATGCTAAACCCGAAAACCGCACCCGAGCCTTAACTTTAGTGCGTTTAGCCGTTAATCTTGGTTTTGCCGCAGGTCCCGCTTTAGGAGGATTAATTATTTTGAGTCAAGGCTATCAAGCCTTATTTTGGGTCGATGGAAGTACCTGTATCATTGCGATTGTACTCTTTGCAGTACTGGTCAAAGAAAAGAAAGTCCCTGAAGATTTAATTACCAAAAAACAAGCTGAATCCGAACGGGAATCAGTGTTTAAAGACAAAATATTTTGGATTTTCTTATTCGTTTGTTTCATTACTGCGGTCTTGTTCTTTCAGTTATTTACCACATTACCGCTCTACCATAGTGAGCATTTTGGTTTAACCGAATTTCAAAGCGGATTGATTCTGTCCTTCAACGGAATACTCATTTTCTTTTTAGAAATGCCAATTGTCAGCTATTGCCAACGCAAAGACATCAGTAAACTGAGCATCGTTCTTTGGGGATGTGTCTTAATGGCGATTAGTTTTTACATTTTGCTATTCAACGCTTGGGCAGGCATCTTAATTGTGAGTTTACTCTTCATCACTTTTGGCGAAATGTTCATTTTTCCTTTTTCCAATTCCTTTGCAATGAGTCGCGCCCCAAAAGGCCATGAAGGGCGTTATATGGCATTATTTACTATGAGTTTCAGTTTGGCACATATTGCGAGTTCTAAAATGGGATTGGAAATCATTAGCCAATGGAATTACCAAGCCAATTGGTTTGTCATGGGTAGTTTAGGAGTAATCGCTGTGTTGTGTTGTATTTGGTTGCAACGCTTATTGGCTTTGGTACACTAATCTCTTTTCAGAAAAAAATGTTGGTGTTTTCTTATCAAAAAGTTAATTACGTTAAATTTTTGTAAAGGTATTTTTGGGAACAAAAATCAATTAATAGGTTTGCTTCGTTAAAAACAAAAATCAGTCGTATTAATTAAATTGTTTACTATGAATATCAAAAAACAGTATTTTACATTAGCACTTGCTTTTACTTTAATTATTGGTGGCTCTGTTGCTGTATTGGCACAAAACAAGAAGAACCAAGACCGCTTAGAAATCAACAACACTTTGGATGATGTGGTGATGACTTGGAATAAAACCACACCCGAATCAGAAATGAATGACGATGTAAAAGCACTAAAAAAATACGGTGTCACCATCAATTATTCGGATGTGAAGCGTAATACCAAAAACGAAATAACGGGTTTAAAACTAAGCTACGAAGACGAAAAAGGCAACAAAGGCGAATTGAAACTCAACCAGCAATCTCCTATTTCGACTATTACTTTTTATAAATCGGGTAACGAAATTGGTTTTGGATCGCCTGCTAGTTCCAATGGAATGGGTAACTTTTTCTTTAATGGCGTACCCAATGGAGACGCATTAAAACAATTTGGTTTCCATGATGAAGACGGCAATCCAACAACTGAAACCTTCCGATTTAATTTCTCTGACAAAAACGATGCTCCGAAATCGACCAAAAAGTCTAAAATCATCATCAAAAAACCGAATAAAAAGGACTTGATTATTGAAGATGGTGAAGTCATTTCAGGAAAAGACGATTACACTGCTGAAGAAATTGAAAAAATCAAAAAAGATGCTGAAATAAATTCCGATAGTTTTGGAACTACAGAAGCGAACCCATTAGGCGAATTTGATTTACGAAATGAAAAAGGCATTCAAGATTTCAAGAAAAAAATCAAAAAGATGATGCGTTCTGAAGATACAGATGCCGATGAAAAATCAGAATTGGCTAAAGCCAAAGAGGAAATGATCAAAGCAAAAGAAGAATTAGAAAAAGCCCGAATCGCCTTAGAGAAAGCCAACCAGTCGAAATCTAAAAAGAAATAAACAACAAAAAGACCATTATATAGATGGTCTTTTTTATTTTTACCAAAAAAAAAGCAATGTTCAAAGTGTTAGCCAAAATCAACAAAATACTATTGCCGAGTTTAACCAAACAAGGTTTGGACGTGACTAAAGCGAAGAAATGGCAGATGGCATTGATAGGATACCGCTATTATGTAACCTGTAGAGCCTTAGATAAATAAATACCGAAAGGCAGTAGTTGTTCAAAAAAAGCAGTTATTTTTTAATTTTCGATTTGGATATCTACTAATTTTACCTATATTTGCACCCGCATTAAGGCCTCGTGGCGCAACTGAATAGCGCATCTGATTACGGCTCAGAAGGTTACTGGTTTGAATCCAGTCGAGGTCACGAATAAATACTATTATAAGAAAAAACGCCAAGCTCGCTTGAGCGTTTTTTTGTTTTAATAGTATTTTCAAAGCGGAGCTTTGCTGGATATGTAATCCTGTCAAAAACTATCAAGTTTACTTGAAATTATTTTTGGATTTTTTGTTTTTTCAAAGGAGTTAACTCACAATAAATATACTTTGATTAACGCTGTTATCTACATAGTGAATTATTAATCATAAGCCATGACTAATTTTAATACACTACACATTACCAGTGTTTTAATACCCCTTTTACAAGAAATAGTATACCGACAAAAATCATTACAAAACCTCCAAACCATCCTTTTAAGGTTTGAACTTTTCCAAATGAATTGTCTTCTTTATCAAAAAAACTATTCCCGTTTGATTTATAAAGCCATTTTAAATAAAAAAATCCGCCTATAATCAACAATATTGGTAAAATAATATCTTTAAACATTATTCATCTTTTTTTATTTTATGAATCAATATATCTTTCTAATCCTATTAGTTTCAAATTTCCCTGCTAGCGCGAGAATCTTGCTCGTGCCTAGTAATTAACTCAAATCAACCCTTTCACACGAAGCTACTAAACAAATATATTGAAAATTCTTTCTAATTCGTACCCATAAAAAACACAATGTTTCCTGTGGGTTTGTGATTTCCCAACAGAAATAAGTAATTTAGCCCCAACAGGAACCAATACAATTCTATGACCACCTATTTTTTTGACACCACCTACCAAGACACCACTTATGGTGAGGAAGCCATGCATCTCAAAGAATTTGAATCCTGTCAGTTTATTAATTGTGATTTTACCGCTTGTAATTTTATTGGGGTTACTTTTATTGACTGTACGTTTACCAATTGCAACTTTAATAGTGCCAAACTCAATCATACTGCTTTACGAACCGTACAGTTCAATAACTGCAAAATGCAAGACATTAATTTCTCCATGTGCGATAAATTGATTTTTGAAATAGCGTTTAGCCGTTGCAACTTGGATTTTTCTAAATTTTATACGCTAAAACTAAAAGAAACGCAGTTTAAAAACTGTAGTTTGATTGCCGTTGATTTTATGGCAACTGATTTGTCAGAAGTAGTGTTTGACCATTGTGATTTGTATCGTGCCGAATTTGACAAAGCCAATGCTTCAAAAGCTGATTTTAGAACCAGCTACAATTATACCATTGACCCTGAGAAAACCAAGATTAAAAAAGCCACTTTCGCTTTAGAAGGTCTTAAAGGATTGTTGTACAAGCACAATATTATTGTAGAGTAATTACATCTTGAACTCCATTTTGTAGTCTTCCATCAAGTAGCCGTGGTCTAAGGCAACATCTTCTTCGCCTACAATAACAAATCCCATTTTTTGATAAAAGGTAACTGCTGTATTGAATCGATTCACATTCAAAGACACTACCTCAGATTGATTTTCTCTAGCCGCTTTAACTACCGAATCAATCAACAACTTCCCTGCTCCTTTGCCTTGCGACTCGGGTAGTAAATAAATTTTATGCAATCGGGTCGTATTTTGTCCTAAATAATGGTGTTCATAGGAAGCAAAACCCAAGACCGTTTCGTTTTCTTTCACCAAAATAAATTGATGTCCCTTCTCCTCCATTTGCGCTGTCAACGCTTCATCCGAATAAAATAATTCCAACATGTACTTTAATTGCGCCGCAGGAACAATGTTGCCGTACGTATCTGGCCACGTTCTATACGCGATATCACGTATTGTTGCTGTATCTAATGGTGAACCTTTTTGAATGGAAAGCATTTGAAATTAGATGATTAAACAGTTAGACTTTTTAGATTTTGATTTTTTTAAACCATATAAGGAATATAAGAAAATATAAGGTTTCGATTTTTGAACAATGAACTTTGAATTTTGATATTGACCTTTGATATTGACTTTTGATATTGACTTTTGATATTGAC
>JACCDU010698355.1_pt1 | contig 18123 bp, 15 predicted proteins | sample 7446081 | NCBI WGS metagenome assembly JACCDU01 (sample SAMN15323447, study PRJNA562643) | freshwater metagenome | isolation source: river surface water | place: USA:Blue River Watershed | collected 2017-08-17
GGTCGTCATCGTCCAAGAACCCAGTCACCTGCATGTCGTGACTGTTGACCATAGCCTGCGCCAACTGACGACCGCTGTTGCCAGCGCCATAAATCAGCACCTTGGGACGCGACGCCCTTTGCAAAATGCTCTGATAACTGTCACCTAACCAGGTACGCGCCAATGCGCGAGATGCACCTACGAACAAGAGCAACAAAATTGGCTGGATGATACCCACGGTACGAGGCACACCTGCCACACCAATGGCAGTGTAAAGAGAGGTATATAGCAAGCCGTAAATACCTATTGCGCGAGCCACAGCAAGCAGCGCTGGCCAGCCGCTGTATCGGAAGATAGCGCGATAAAGACCAGACACAACAAATATGGGAAGCGCTACCCCTACAGACACGATACTTGCCCAAATTGCCCCTTGCGCCCACTCGCTGCCCCCAGCAAAGCTAATGAACTCCCCCAAGCGGAGGTAGTACGCCAGCCAGACTGTTAACACGCACAAGCCGAGATCAACAATTACAACGACTAAACGCTTCGCGGTTCTTGGTAAAGCCAAAACCTGGGATGTCAGAATAGAAAGCAACTTTTTCATCATCGTTCCAGCCGAATACGATCACCACGCCCTGCGCCGTTGACTGTTTTGAAAATGTACATAAAGTAACCGCTTACATCCAAATCTTGCATCATTCGTTGATCTGTTTCAGCAAGTAGCTGGGGTGTAGACATATCAATTCCATTGATTTGCGCTAGTCCCGTGATACCTGGACGGGCGATAAAGATGTCTCGTGCTACTCGTTCTGCAATCAATTCCGTCTGATTAAACAAACATGGTCGCGGCCCAACGAGGCTCATTTCACCCTTCAGAACGTTCCACAATTGCGGAAGTTCATCCAGCTTGGTACGGCGCAAAAAACCACCCCAAGGCGTTATTGCAGCAGCGTCGGCCAAATGAGAAGCGACATGATATGTATCAATCCGCATGGTCCGAAATTTCACCAAAGTAAACGGCTGCGAGTGACGACCTACTCGAACTTGCCGCAACAGCGGCGCACCTGTGTCCCCGAGGCCCACCATATACAGCACCAGAAGCAAAGGCGACAAAATCAGCAACCCAATTGCCGCAAGAACAAAATCAATTAGACGAATCATCTAAGCTCCTTAGATGTCGAAAGCATCTCTTGCAAGCCTTCTGTCAAACCAATCCTAGCTCGCCATCCAAGCTCATGTTCGATGCGTGACGGGGAATAGCACGCTGATGAAATCAATCGATCAACAACCTCACCCAAACGGCTATTCATTCGTCCTATGCCGAGCAGTAACGCTGCAGGCAACGTAAACATTGGCGCTGGAGATTTACCTAGAGCAACACGGATCGCTTCATAAATTTCTTGAGCAGAATAAGCCCGTGAATCAGACACGATGTAAGTTTGACCATTTGCTTGAGGATGGTCGGCAACTAGCCGCATCACTTCAACCACGTCCTGGACATGCACCAGAGAACGATGGTTTCCAGTGTCGGGCAACGGAGGAAACCAGCCCGATCGAATAGCATCCGCCATGCGATTCAAATTTCCCCGTCCACCTTGACCATAAACCATGGACAGGCGCAGGTTCACCACATGCATTTTGTGTTTCGCCCCTGTGTCCAACACTGCATCTTCTGATGCTCGCTTAGCTCGACCATACGGCGTCAAAGGCTCGCCTGGCCAATCCTCATGAATGCAATCATCTCCTGGCTCAGCCATCGCTTTGACGCTAGAAAGAAATACGAAGCGGCGAACCCCCGCCTCAACAGCGGCAGTGAGCAAATTACGCGTCCCCTCGTAATTTATCTTGCGATGAGCATCAGGATCAGACGATGAAAATGCATGAGCATATCCAGCGCAGTGAAAAACAGTTTCAATATTCTGACATGCCTCAACGAGTGAAGGAAAATCGAGTAGGTCACCACACACTGTAGAGGGGGCTGCAACCGTATGCCGCACCATCCCTCGATCGCCAGGCTGGAACAATCGCCGTCCGATGAAGCCGTTGGCCCCCACAATCAGAGCGGTCAAGACGCCCGCCCCCCCTCATTAACAATGCGTCCAATATAGTTGTTCGTTAGCTGTTTAACTCTCACCGAGAAACCATCCTTGCCAAAGGTCTCACCAATCTCTTCATGGATCTTGGCAACATCTCCCACAATCCAAAAAGTAATTTCCGTGCAATGGGAAACCCAAGAAAAATTGACTGCATAAACAAGGCAATTCTCCGACGAAGAAAATAATTCAAGCTAAATCGCACTGCACGATCGAATTCGACTTGAGTGTAGGGCCTTGTCACTCGCTTCGTCCTCTTCTGCTCCACCGCATACTGTAGAGCAGCGTCCACTTTTTGAATGAATGATCGATAACTCCACCTTGTATCTAAGGCCACTTCTTCATAGGTTCGATCAACCATGGCTTGCAAGTAGTCGTGGTCTCGAAGTTTTACGACCACTTCATCAAAATTTGAAAAATCTTTTTTTAATGCAACGAAATGCCGCTCTGGTTCAAGCACCTCGGAATAAGCACCCTCAAACAAGACCATCGGTGTCCTTAAAGCAGCCGCCTCAAAACAACGGGGTGATATCTGATGCAACTTCAAAGACCCCTCATAAGGGGCAAGGAACTTGTCAAAGACTTCCTCAAAGCTAGACTCTGGATTCTTCGCCACGTAGTCTTCAACCCTGTGTTCCAACTGACCATCAAAATCAATGATGCTTGCACCACTTTCCACGCCAATGACAGCTCTACAAGAAGCTACGAAATTCGTCCACGCATCACCATATAGCCGCTCACCCTCCCTAGTGGAAAGATCAAGCTTTAGACCTAAGCCCTTGGCACGACGCTGAAATTCTTCAGCAACAAACCATTTTTCGTGTCCAAGACGTCCTAGCCAATACGGCATACGGCGCGTTCGGTAGCCGACATCAATCTGACGCTGAGCCACTGGCAGCACAAACTGCTTAAGCAAACGCTCTGGCACATATCCAGTCAATACGTTCACTACGCGCAAACGTGGAACTTTCTCAACGGGATAAACTTTTGCGATTTCTTCTTCTGGGACACAAGAAAACAGCAAGTCAATACCGAGCTCGTTGATATTCTTCCAATAAGTCTGAATTTCGCGATATTCATCTTGCAGGAAGGCTGCCTTGAGGCCTCGGAAACTCTTCAGTTTTTCCACCAAGTTGCGACCAAGATAATGGTCTAGCAATGGACCAATGGATAGCGAGTAATGAGTAATCACCACATCAAAACGATCCAAATCAATCTGTGACGGAAAATGGTGCAACATGGATATCTCATGCACTCGATGTGCTGAGTAGGTGTGCAATGCATCTAAATATTCCGTTACGGTCGCAGCCTGCGTATTTTCAGTGGGTCGATTGGTCAGAAAAAGTATTTCCATCTTTTCGTACCCTATCAATCAATGAACTGCTGGTGCCAGAGTTCCAGACTCAAAAGCGCCCAAAGATTACGCCCGTAGATACTCTGCGAGTCGAGTATTTCGTCCAAAGATAATCTCTTGGCGAGATATGGGCGAGATCGGGCCTTGCTTGAAGAGAATGTATCTCCTATCAAATCACGTGCCTTACCCCCTCTTTTTATCCAGAGATTGAGTGGCACAGGGAACCCCATTTTGTCTTTTCTTTCCCTAATGGAACGGGGTAACTTATCGGAGAACGCTTCACGTAGCCAACGTTTGAGCTCACCGTTTAAAAACTTCACGTTGGCAGGAGCTGTTGCAGCAAACTCAACCAAGGGATGATCCAAAAAAGGAACCCTCGATTCAAGCCCGTGCGCCATGCTCATACGATCTTCCACCTGAAGCAGAGCGGGGAGAAGCGTTTTAAAGTCAAAATGAGTCATCATGTCAAAGTAAGACTCTTTGCCGACGTTGCTTCCCCAGAAAATTTTTCGAAACTCCTCAAACGCTTCCTCTCGACGAATCGTGCCAGGCGCCAACATAGGTTCAATCGTGTTGGCTCGATTGATTAAACGGAAGTACCGTTGATCCCGAGGCTCAAACAACCCATTAGACCAAAACTCTTTCATTAAAGGCTTGTATGAGCGCAGCGTCGTCAAATTTGGGATGATCGACTCATAAGTGACTACAAAATTGCCATCAAGCAAAGTCCCGTCAATACCCGCTTGAATACATTGTTCGAAATATGCAAGGAGATATCGCGCGTAACCACCAAAAATTTCATCTCCACCTTGGCCTCCAAGAACCACCTTCAAGTGCTGGCTAGCCAGTTTCGAAACCATGTATTGTGGAAATGCGCCAGGACCTGCAACTGGACTATCCAAATGGTAAATGACTTTGGCTATCGAATCGACAAAGTCCTGTTCGCTGATCGAAGCCACGTGGAGCTCCATACCGTGCTCATCAGCCACCGCCTGTGCGTACTGAGATTCATCGAACGCTTCGCCCTCAAGAAATTTACCGTTGAAAATCTTAAATGCAGAATCGTGAGACTTGTATTTACTCCCCAAAATAGCCAACAAACTGGAGTCAACTCCTCCGCTCACATAAGCGCCAACCTCCACATCCGCTCGCATGTGAAACATTGAAGAGTCTTCGGCAAGTCTTTGGATACGATCGATGAAAAATCTATCGGTATGCTCGAAGTCCAAATCGTAATGAACTTCCCAATATTGGTGCGCTTGAAGTATGCCGCCATTTTCGATCCAGCCACAATGTGCAGGTAATACCTGCTTCACGCCCTGGAGCAGTGTTTTACTTCCCAAACAGAATTGAAAACTGAAGTAATCACTTAATGCGCTGGGCGAAACTACCCGCGCATCCATAAAAGGTAAAAACGCCTTGATTTCAGATGCGAAATAAACATCGCCGCTCGGGTGCTCATACCAATATAACGGTTTAATACCAAAACGATCTCTTGCAAAAAAAACTCGACGCCTGGATTCATCCCAGATTAGAAAAGCAAACATGCCGCGCAAATGATTGACGCAATCCTCACCCCAACGCTTATAAGCATGCAAGATAACCTCGGTATCTGAGAGTGTCAAGAACGAATCTACACCCAATTCCGCACGAAGTTCAGTGTGGTTATAAATTTCCCCATTAAAAATAATAGTAACCCCATCAGCCAGAGTCATTGGCTGAGCACCTGTTTCCAAATCGACAACAGCTAGTCGAACATGGCCAAAACCAACTGATTGATCCTTGGATAGCCAAACATTTCTACCATCTGGCCCGCGATGGCGGATTTGCTCTAGACCGCGTTCTACTGTATGTCGAAGTGTCGCCAACACCTCGGTATTTTTTTTAATAATCGCGAAAATTCCGCACATGCAATTCCTTTTTTAATTAGCTGATCCGAGTTAACTTCACAATTAAATTCTTCCCAGCATTTTTTTGATGTAAGGTCGCAGACCAATGGGTATATGCTGCCAGATTGCAATGGCCAATCTACCAAGCGCCTTAGCAAAGGGAGACCTAAGTACTGGCAGAGGGGGCTTAGAACGAATTGGGAAAGATGTCGCTTGGCTCAACGGATTTTCGCCCAGGTTAGATCGGCTCTGAATTTGTGATGCAAATACTTTTAGGATTTCACTATCAACCATTCCGACAAAACTTCGGTAGCTGTATCTCTCTGAAAGAATGATGTCTTGATACACGCGCTCTGCCATGGCATCCATCTTGGCGCCATCTTTTAACTCAACCATTATCTGATCTAAATTGCTGAAATCTTTTTTCAAAGACAGGTAATGAATACCTGGCTTGAGCACGCCTGAGTAAGCCCCTTCTAAGAGCACCATAATCGTCTTTGCTGCTGCCATTTCAAACACTCTAGGTGAGATTTGATTCATCAACCCATCAATTTCGCGCTCTTTAATGACATCATTATAAATATCTTCTTCTTTGGCATTTGGCGACTCTTTGGAATATCGATCGATTTTTGATTGAAGATCGCCATCCCAATCAAAAACATTTGAACCTGACTCACTTCCCAGCATAGCCCTCGATGAACCAATGAATCTATACCAATCCTCACCATAAATTCGAGAACTTTCTTCCCACTCAATATCACACGAAATACCGTGCGCTTGACAGTAATTTTTCACATACTGTCCAATCACAACTTTTTCTTTACCAAGACGGCCGTACCTAGTAGGCAAAGGCCGCCCTCTATATGCAATGTTAATAGAACGCTGAGAAGGGGGCAAAAAGCATCCGACTTGATTAATCAACCCATCCGGAACGTAACCAGTATGATTGCTCACGAATTTTGTTTGACAAAATTCACTCGAAGGGTAAATTTTTTCGATTGAGTTATCAGGAACTACGGTGAACACCAAATGGAAAGGCAGTTTATTGATTACTTTTTTGACTGCATTTGTATTGTCATATTCATCTTGGATAAATAAAATTCTCAAACCGCCAAATTTGCGCAATTTCTCAAGAGCCAATTCGCAAATCTGCCCAAAAGGAATACGAACACTGTAGTGAATAACAACAGCGTCATAAACTTCTATAGCTTCGATATTCGCGTTAAATAAAACAATATCTATATATGACCACGAAAATTTTGAATATCGTCTAAAAGCATCCAAGTGCTCAAAAACAGTGGGGGTGTATGTTTGACTCGCAGAATAAATACATAAAACATTTTTCTCTGAAACAGTTTCCTTATCAATTTCACTCATACTCTTCCTTAAATTAGACCACAGCAGGAAAAAATCCCTTAACTCGACGAAAAACACTTAAAGCAAATACTAAAAGGCCATATGAGAATACCGCCAGCACTAACAATAAAAACAGAGGGAAGGACTGCTCACCCAATAGAGCTGATCGATATGCACTTGCAATAATGTAAATTGGATTAAATTTCATCAATTCTTGCACTATTGAAGGCACTGCCTCCAATGGATAAAAAATAGGTGTAGCAAATAAAACAATCATAAGCAAGTTAGGGAGAACGATGCCAAAATCCCTGACGAATGTTGTAATCGCTGCAATCATTACACCCAATGCTGAGAGGAAAATAAATTGAATCATCACAACTAACGGAAGCCAAGCCAACGACCAGTACCAACCATCCCCAGCCAACAATTGAAGCGCCAGAAGAAAGATGATGCTTACAGTCAGTGGAATCAGCCCTAACATGGTTGTGGCAATTGGCAGAACTTCTGTCTTAAATGACATGTTCTTAACCAAACCTGCATTACTGATGATGGAGTTAGAGGCTGCAGTCAATGCTTCTGTATTGGCCAACCAAGGCCCATAACCACAGATCAACCAAATTGAATAGGCCATTGTGGAATCTGCACCTGGCAATCTGGCCTTAAACACGAAGCCAAACACAAAGGTAAAAAGGGCAAACATGATCAAAGGGTTCAAAATAGCCCATGCCCCTCCCAATGCAGAACCAAGATAGCGATCCGCTAGATTCATACGCCACAGGTTGAACATGAAACGAAAGTCGGCTCTATCAAAACCCATAAGCGACATTAAAAATCCTCTCTAGTTTTTATACTCTGCACATCGCCAACGTTAAGAAGAACAGGTCGACCTCCAGTTGGCACATCTTCGGCGATCACCTCCAGCACAGTAGCCGTCTCTGCACGTAGTATTCCAACTTTATCCTGCCATAGCAACTGAAGCCTATACATGCCAGGGGCCAAGTTAAATTTTGGGTAGGTCATGCACAATTTCTGTTCTTTGACCGTCGCTGGTACAGCCACTGGGTGCTCACAAATTAAAGCCCCATCTAGCCGGAAACACCGCAACAGAAAACTTCCAGCGTCTTCTGTTTCTGGCAGCTGCCATTCAAAAAAGACGCTCAGTGATGCACCACTAACCAGTCTTTTAGCGTCATGCCCATTTGATGTAGAGCGAAGCTCAGACAAAAAATAACCGGGTAACAAACTACGAGCACCAACCAAACTACGGAAGCGAGAAATATGTTCGATCTCATCGGTCTCTCTGACCGATTCGAGATAAGCGCGAGTCACCAACTCGGGGGGGCCATCCATCACCAATTTCCCTTGGTGAAGCCACAGACAACGATTGCAAAGCTCACGAATACTCTGCATGCTGTGCGAAACAATCAGCACAATAGCGCCTTGTGCGCAGAGTTGTGCAATTCGCTTTCCCGCTTTGACAGAGAATGCCGCATCACCGACAGACAGAGCTTCGTCGATGATCAGTATTTCAGGATTGATCTGGGTAATCATCGCAAAGGCCAATCTTGCCTTCATACCCGTTGAATAAGTGCGTAAGGGCAAATCAATGAATTTACCCAGTTCTGCAAATTCGACTATGGCGTCGACATCAGCACCCATCTTTTCCTTAACCTTACCTTGGGTTTCACCGTCTAGGTAAATATTTTCCCTACCAGTCAGATCTTCGCGCAAACCCACCCCCAGGGTTAGTACAGCGGTAACCTTGCCTGAGATACTCAATACACCAGATGTCGGCTCAGTGATACCCGCAAGCATCTGCAACAGAGTCGACTTACCTGCACCATTACGTCCAATAACTCCGATACGTTCGCCTTCGCGTATGGATAGTGATAGATTATCCAAAGCGACGCCACCGCCGACACTTTCGCTCGGACGACCGATCGCAGCCATGACTACCGAGCCGATTTGGTCACTGAATTTACGAGGATACACCTTGCGCAAATTCTTCAATTCGACTTCAAGTTGTCGCTTCATGCGAACCCCACTTCCAGTGCCAAAGAAACCAAGCCGGGCTGCTTAACACCCTCCACAAGAAGTACCAAACTATTGCCGGTGGTCCAGCTGCGAATATCAAAACCCGGCCTAGACCCACCGTCGTTCGGCCTTGCACCTGACAAGAACAAATTCAAACGGTATTCACCCGCAGGCAAAGGTAAATTAGGCACTTTGATTCTTGCCAAATAATGCCCAACGGTTGATGTCACCAAGTTTTCTGAACCAAAAAACAAGATCTGCCAATCATGACCAAGGATCAACTTTTCTACCGAATAGTTAAAGAACACAGGACCGTCCAACATGGCATCGATCGGAATATCACAAGTCCACTCTTCCCCGCTAACAGCAAAGTGCGATACAGGACACTCGTCGGAAAATCGGGCCAGTCGGTTCTTATCTAACTGATCAGCCAACATAAGGTAATCGCAGATGACCTTCTCGGAGTTCCCTGCCGCCACAATTTGACCGTTTTCTAGCTCACAAGTATGTTCGCAAAGGCGAAGAATGGCCGCCCAATCGTGCGTTACCAGCACCCCAGAAACCCCTTCGGCTAGTCGCTCTCGAACACGCTTCCAACACTTGGCTTGGAAATGTTCATCGCCAACCGAGAGAACTTCATCGATCAGGTAAATTTCATGACTCACACTGGTAGCTGTCGAGAAATACAGCCTAGCTGCCATTCCAGCCGAGTAAGTGTAGATACGATCATCCAGACGTTCGCCTAATTCAGAAAATTCCCGAATCTCCTCAATTAAACAGGACCATTCTTCACGAGGAACCCCGTTCAAACGCAGCCACCTTTGTACATATTGCTTTCCCGTAATAAGGAGTCCGCCCATTCCTCCCAATTCGAACAGAGAGCTTACCGGCCCCAACCGAACCACGCGACCAGCGGTTAGCGGGTAAACACCCGCCAAAGTTCGCAAGAGAGTGCTCTTGCCAGCGCCGTTTCGACCAATAACTCCGACGATCTTGCCCTGAGGAACGCTGAGCGAAACGCCCATCAATGCATCGTGCCAAGTCTCTACCGTCCCTCCAAACAAAAGCCGCCACCGCCCGGCTGGTGAAACCAATGGGAAACGGACACCGGCCTCTTCGCTGAATAGAACTGGCAGGTCTGGAATTTCACTCACTTTTCGAACCCTTGCAACTGTCCATAAATTTGGACGAAACGACGCGCGCCAACTTCAGCCGAATGCCACTTCACAGCAAACTCTCGGCTACGGCGACCGATTTCGAGTCGCTTCTCTTTATTGTCGATCAGGTCACGCAAGATGCCCTCAACCGATTGGGGTGTAGCGCTAACAATCGGGAGTTCATCGATGTAATCTGGTATCTCTTGGCGTGCGCTTTCCAGCCATTCAGGACGAAGAAAGCAAACTACCGGCTTGCCCAGCATCATCGCCTCACGCACATTGGCTCCAAACCAACCGAAAGTCAGCATATCCAAAAAGATGTCTGCCTGTGCTTGGAGATATCGGACCTCCTTGTTGGGTATGCCCGTAGGTTCGAGCAAATCGAGCTGATAACCCTCCGCGCGCAAACGTTCTACCAGAGGCAAGTAAATGTGCGATGACTTGATGTTCACACCATCAATGCGGGTGCGCTCTGCGCGATGACCGACAGCGTGATACAAGCGCACCCCATCAAGAGGCAAGTTCGGCAGGCGGTACTGCTCAGGAATTTCAACATCCGGATGCCACAACTTCTTATCCAGACAATAGAACTCAGGAACCTCATGCACTCTTGAATCGTCGTTGTAGTCAAGCCGATTACCACCCGTCGTACACTGATAATCTGCTACTTCATTTCGAAATTTCCCCCACGCCAGATTTCGTTCGTCGCTGCAAACCGTTGGCTCATGCTGCCAGCGGCAAATTGAACATATCGACTCTGGCCCCCAGCTACTAAATGCGGTCTGAGAAACACCATCTAAGCATCCGTTATTGGAATAAACAATTTTCTTACCCAACGCTTTTAAGAAACGGATTTCGAACCCTTCTTCACCCAGAAGGGTTTTAACCGCAGCGCGCATCGGCTCCCCAAATTGCAACCCCCCTTTGTTGGCAAAGTGGAATACGTCGTACTTGGAAATAGCGTTGAAATAAAAACGAAAGAAATTCTCAACATCGGCTTGGGATTGGTATTCAATGCGGAAGTCTTCACCATGGTAATAAATCTGAGATCCAGGGTTCAAATCCCAGTTCAGCAGATCTGCTGTCCAACCCAGTTCGCGAAGGACACGGGAAAGATACCAACTGTTGTAGTAGGCCTGCCCGACATACAGCACCGCCTTTCGCCTGCGATTGCCGAACCCAAGCAAACGCATCAATGGAGCGAACACATTCAATAACAGCCACCTGACCAAGCGCTGCAACCGAGGACTTTTGATCAAGAAATTTCGAGATCGGGTCATCACTCTATTGATCATCGCGCCTCACCATTTGCCCAACCCCTTCAACACCAAGGTTCATCAGCGCATCCACAATCGAGAGTCCTGGAAAAAATTCACGCCCACCATGCTGCGTATAAATCGGGTGGGCAAAGGACTGGTAGAGCAACTCCACTCCGGCATCACCGAATGCTTCGTCTTCCTGGTAACCACTGGCCCCACCGCCGCAGAGATAGCAGTCACCTCCAACCTTACGCGTGAGGTCAATCAGCAGTTCGCTGGCTTGCCCCTGTGCGCCAAGTGACGACGAAGTGACGCAATGGTCATGCCGTAGGCCAATAAGGTCGGCAATCGCTCGGATGACCGCAATGTTATAGCGTGCCAAGTTACCTTCTGGTAGCAAAATTAATGGCTCCATCCACAAGATGATTTCCTCATAGTGGGGCGCCTTTGCATAGCTGGCCAACAGCGTCTTGAGCAGCTTGACCCGCCAAGGCTGTTCGTCATCCCATTCGATGTTGTTGGTTCGCGCCACACCATGAAACGCACGACTAATCGGTGCCGTAACCCACCGCGCCTCGCCAGCAACAAGCATCTTCACGCGGTTAGACCAAGTACCACCGGTCTTGGGAAACTGCACGTCATCAAAGAAGATGAAGACGTCGCTGCGCGCGATCTTGTCGAAGTAACCTAGCCATGGGAAAAAGTTGGGCTGATGGATGGCTACCACACGTGTCATATCTTTCCTTCTATGTAGAAGTGGTGACCATGCAGTTCCATAAACAGATTGTTATAGCCCGGCATGCTCGTCGCTCGCAAGCGGCGTGCAAATTCAACCTCAGTCATGGAATCATCGACCCTACAGAGTTCCAGAAACTCTTTACGGGTCGTTTTTCTCGTCCCCCAGTTGGTTCTCTCCAAAGGCGCAAGAGCCTTATCGCCAGCCAACTTTTTTAGAAGCCGCTCAAGAAGCACCCAAGCCGCCTGGTTAGCCTGATCGAGAAGGCTGGCTGGCGTGACATCAACAGGCACGTCGAACAATTCCATATCGACAATCGGGCCGGCATCGACCTTTGATGTCATGAAATGCAAGGTCGCCCCATACTTCGTTGCGCCGTCGTAAACCGCAAAATGGTGCGGGTCACGCCCAGGGTAGTCCGGCGAAGCCGCATGCACATTTAATGCTAGCAGCTCGGGTAGTTCCAACATGGGTGCCGGCACGATGACGCTGGTACCAAAAGAGAGCAACAACTTCTGGGGTTCATCGAATTTTCGGGTGAGTGTTGGGAGATCGCCCACCACCTCAGCTTTCAACGAAATTCCTATTTCGTTCGCCAACCGGCACAGGCGCGCACCTGATTCGTCCGACATTAAAAGCACTGCTTGCAGGGGCTTCATTCCGCTGCCTCTCGAGCGCCAACTTTCTGCATGTCGGCCTTGAATTGTTCCCAACGCTTTCCAGGAAAGCATGAGACCTCATCCGCGATCTCTTCCAGCCGGTCGGTAGGAGTTCCGTCCGCAGTCTTGTATGTCGGAATGCCAATGGAATCCAGATGCCTGATACCGTCGTAGGCCATGGGTTGCGACTGGCCCCACGCCGCCAGCGCCTCGATAGCTCGGCAAAGGAAGACACACCCCTCCTGCAATTGCTCACCTGGCGCGGTCGATCGGCCATGAATCAAGTTGTTGCGAAGTGCCACCCAATCCTTGTATTGCCTGCTGTCGACCCTGACTGCCTGATGCCATGTGCTTCCGAAAACCGCATTGAACAGAAGCCCGCCATCGGTGGCCAACGATCGGTCTTCAAAAAAGGCATTTACATCGGCCGCAGGCGCCTGCCAATCCTTGCGAAACGTAGCCTTGCAAAACTGGCTGATCTGGCGCTCATGGAGACTCCATAGCTCGACGAAGAGCGCCGCAAAATGCCTTTGATTCCAGAGGTAATCGCACAGGGTAAATAAACGTGAATCCAATGGTTGCAAAAAAAACAAGTGGTTGGCTAATCCCGCCTGGTTAGATCGGTCGTGAGCTCGCATGCCCTCGTCATAACCACGCATCGTCGCATCCGCGCGTCCATAGGCGCAGCGGAAGATGCGCTGGCGCGGCGGCATAGACTTTTCTTGCCACCATTCCGGATGCGTAAGCACCTGAAGACAGGGGTCCGTCGCCTCGGTGAGAACATCATGAAGACGCCGGAAACGCCAGTAACCATTCGAGTCGGAGCAGTAGTTAATCTCTGCCTTGAACCGACGCGAATAGCAGCTGATCAAGCCGCCGTAGCTGTCGGCATCGCATTGTAGGTTGGCCGCGGTGGGGTTGTGAAAGCTGAAGGCGGCTGGGCGCACGCCGAACGCTTCCTCAAGCCAGCGCCCCTCCTGCGCCACCTTCTTGTGCAGCTGCTCCTCGTCCCGGATGTCTTGGGAGGCCGCATCGAAGTGCAGCCCCAGACGATGGCCCAGACCAAGGATGCGCTTGAGCAGATGTACTTGACTCGGCTCGAAAGGGTTGTAGTACTCGCTACGCGGGTTGACGAAATAGGTGGCGATGATGCCCTCTTCGGCCTCAATGCTCGCCAGCGTCGCTGCGCGGTTAATGGAACAGTCAATATCGTGCCGCCATAAGACGAATGGCGTACCCCAAGGGATAGCATCATAGGTCGTGAAACGGTAGGCTACCTTCCCTGCGCATAACAGTTGTCTGTATTGCGCCTCGGTGAAGTCCTCGTCGGAGGTCATGCCGTGGCTCGGTGAATCTTCGCTCAAAACCATGTATGCATCAGCTTCCAATATATAGTGCTTATAGAAGCAAAGTCTTCACTGATTTTCATACACTGCAAGATCATCCGCCAAATCGATTTCACCCCAAGCACCCTCATAAGGAATAGCGACAACCCCAAGACGACGAGCATCTATGATCAACTGCAAAGTTCCTGTCATGTGCATTTTGTCGCAATATTCGGCTGCTAGACCCGAGCGAATTCGTAGCACTTCCATCCATCCTTCAGGCGTAAAGCGCAACAACCCCATGTACTGCCCTTGCACCTCATCCACAGATGTGGGTTTATTGCCGATCTCGGCTAATGTGTTCTCAGGCGTCAGACGGAAGGTTTCCGCATCCAGTAATGGATCACCAAAGCGCTGGGTCCAAAGTTCTAACCAATTTGGATCATAAGTCACCGCAAGCAATGCATCCGTTTCCATGAGTGATTTAACTGCGCTTGGATCATAAAAAATATCAGAATAACTCACAATGCATGGCTCTGCTTTAAGCCATTCTTCTGCACAAGCCAGCGACGAAACCATATTCGTTTCAGCCCAACGTGGATTATGAAACTCAAACATCCCACGATTAGTGAGCATTTCTCGCTTGTAGCCAGTAACAATAGCAATTTCAGTAATACCAGCAGCGCGTAAAGCTTCCAGTTGCCAGTCTAAAAGAGTCTTCCCTCGGAGTTCAACGAGACACTTGGGTAGCTCGTCGGTCAATTTTTTCATGCGGCTGCCGCGTCCAGCAGCAAGAATAATAGCTTTCATAACAATTCGCTTTCGTAATCTTTCAAATAAAATTCTTCTTGACGATAGGGTGCTCGCAAAGCCAGTAGCCTAGGATTTCGTCGCCGTGGCTTACCGTACATCAAAGGCTTACCTGTGTGCCAATCCAAAACTTGACCACCAGCAGCTTCCAGCACAGCTTGCCCAGCGGCTGTGTCCCACTCAGAACTCCCCACCAGACGGGGAAACACATCCACCACTCCAGCTGCAAGCAATCCGTATTTCAGCGCAGAGCCAATCGCAACTTGCTCGGTGATGAAATTACATGTTGCAAAAACATTCACATCCGGGTGATCATGAAATCGACTAACTGCCATACGGAGCGAAGCAGATCGGGGATGTGAAGATAATGAAGTAGAAGCACCCTTAGTAACCATCCAAGCACCCATGCCCTCAGCACCCCAGTAGAACGTGTCAATAGCAGGCGCGAACACCACGCCTAGAACAGGCCGCCCTTGATCGACCAAGGCAATGTTCACTGTGAACTCGCCGTTACCAGCCAGAAAGTCCTTGGTACCATCTAGTGGATCAACCAACCAGTAGCGTTTTGCAGCAAGGTGCAGGTCTTCACCCTCTTCCGAGACTACGACCAATCCGCTTTTCTCCAAACGATCAACAATAGCAAGATGTGCGACCTGATCGGCGAGGGTTAAAGGTGAGCCATCCAGCTTTTGCTCTGCGGTCAGCATCTGCTTGTAATGGCGAAGTATGGCAACACCTGCCTCACGCGCGGCCCCAAGGGCCAACTCCAAATTTTTATCAACCGAACAAGGCATTGATTCTTTGCATATCGCGATTGGTAAAGTTTTCTTCACGTTCTGGGTGCCACATCCACCCCTCCCAAGGCAAGGATTGGTGACGTATCGCCTCGATCTCACCATCTTCGCTAGTTGAGATAACTTCAAAGTCAACTGGACAATTCACCAACGAGAAGGCGTGGTAGCTATTCACCTCACCTGTAATCTCCCCTGAAAGATGATGGCGGGTTCCTATATGCCCATGAAGGGGCTGAAGACCAACGCCTGACCAGTGGGCAATCATCTGCATCCCACGGCAGATACCCAACAGCGGCATTTGATGCTTCAAAGCATATTCGAGCAGAGAGGCCTCGGTCGAATCCCGTATTCGGCACTGCCCTATGTCATTACCACCCGAAAGGACAATAGCCTGTGGCTTAATAACATCCAGCCAAACGCCCAGTGGCTCTCGATCGCAGGAGTCGTCAGGAGAAGACCTACAAATCCCATTAGGCACAGGTACTGGTAAAAATCCAGCCAGGAGTAAGAAGCTGATCAGTTTCTGATCAAGCGCATCTCTACTTTCTCCACGATCTGGATAATGATCTACTCGCTGGCTAACCGCGACCAATTTCACGCCAAAACCTCCACCCTTCTTCCGGCACAATCCAAATGGAGGCGTTGTGCTGAAGACCATCTCTGATAAAGAACGTCTCCCGCTCCAATCGCAGCTGGTAATCCAAGCTCTCCAGCACGTATCGCCATGTGCGAATTGGCACCGCCCCAAGCTGTGATCAGACCAGCGATGGGGTACGCAAACAACCAGTCGAATCCAGGGTCAGCATTCGGAATGCAAACAAGCGCGCCAGCTAATTCTTCTTTAGCATCACACCCCACCACCGGAGCAGTCACCTGCTTCTGCGTAATGAAATTGGGAGCGGTCTCTGGCCATTCAAAAGCCCAGACATCCTCAGGCTTAGCGATTAGCGGTGGCAACGAAACTTTTGTGGTTTCAGCATATCGCGCTTTACCTTGTTCAATTGAGTGGAACAACACATCTTTGGGGTTGCTAGCTGCAACGTGCAACTCTTTGAACGCAGCAATATCGCAATAGGCCAGATCATCTCGACAAAAGCCGTATTGACCACCCACTTCAACGATCAGTGACAGTACATCCGACAAGTTGCGTGTAAAGTGGAACTTGGCCAATTCGCGCAACTCGATTCCAGCCTGCATAAAGTCAAACAATCCCACAGGATCAGGATCCAGACCATGCGCTTCCAGTAGCTTCGCAATTTCGCGCATCTGAGGCAAAGTCAGGGCGAACGGCTTCGTAGGCGAAGGAACTGCCGGACGCTGGCTCCAGTCGAAATAGAGGTCAGGCTCCTCGTCGTATCGAGGAGACAGAATGTCGTATGTGCCTGGCCGTAAGTGGCCGTAACGAGACAAGAAAGTCACCTTGTCTAGCGTTGAACGATCTCTTGCAAGTTGGCCACTCACAGTAGAGACGCTGCCGATAAACGCATCGTAGTCGGCATCCGAGAAGACGCCAACAGCAACCAAAGACTTTAGCATCTGCACGGCCACAAACCCGGCACGAGCTAGACCAGCAAACGGCAAGGTGCCATAACGCTTGGCGTCTTCCAACAACCAATATATGCGCTCCAGCGGATCTGCACTCGATGCCAGTAGTTCTTCACGCCGCATATTAAGAGTATCTATTTTTGCCGCATCGCCGCGCCATAAACCCTCCTTGGGGTGCACGATACGATTGGTGAGTTTTCTCAAGCTTTGAGAAATCGCTTCACGCTCATGCTTCGAGAAACCAGCCTCCTCCAAACGCTCCAGCCGCTGCGGCAAATCCAACGTATAGCAAGAGAAAACAATCTCAAACTCCACCTTATCGTGCAAGGTCGGCTCAGAAAGCAGTCGGTCGATGTAATGATCGACCAAGCGCCCAGCCAGTCCTTCATCCAGATCTGCCGGTATGAAGGAATTGAATGACAGCCGCACATCGATATAAGGCAACCCGAAGAAATGTGGCATCAACGGGAAGCTGCGCAGGTTACGGTAGCCGTAGTTGTGACGTTGGTATGCCCAGATGGAATCGGTAATCAATTCCCGATACAGCGACAAGGCCAGCGGCTTGGGACGGATGCCGACGATCTCCGCCGGGTTCCAATCCGGCATTACACCATAGACGGTCCGCCGCCCCATCAGAAAGGGATGCGGCTGCATGCCGCGTGCTACTTTGCGCTGGATGCTCTCTAGTCGGACAGCTTGGGCCGTTTCAGATTCCGGCGTTTCGGGCACAACAAGGAGCCGCACTTGCAATAACCACAGACCTTCAACGCTGGCTTCAAGCGTTACCGCGAACTCGCAATCCAACGGCACCTCGCCAAACAAAGCCAGCAATTCGTCAAGCATTGCGACTATCGGGGAGAAAGTCGGCATTGGCGGGACGGCACTGAGGGCGGCTTGCTGCCATACGCGGCCACCCGTGCCACCGGTAATAGCCGCGGTGTTGCTGCCTTCGGACCAGTTCACTATCCGGTAGGGTGCGCAGGTATTGGGGTCGTGCGAAAAAGCCACGCCGGAGCGCACCACCTCAGTGAGCATCGGCTGGATCAGCACTTCATCGGTGGGTTCCCTTTTGCCATAGGAATCAATCACATCCTCCACAGCCGCTTGCAGCCTATGCTCATCCACATTTGGAA
>JACCDU011133077.1_pt1 | contig 18120 bp, 46 predicted proteins | sample 7446081 | NCBI WGS metagenome assembly JACCDU01 (sample SAMN15323447, study PRJNA562643) | freshwater metagenome | isolation source: river surface water | place: USA:Blue River Watershed | collected 2017-08-17
CTGCGCGCCGCCCTGGCTTGGGCGAGCTGCTACCCAGTCGCCACCATCACCAAAGGCGGGCAGTTTATCGCCCGCAAGACCACAGGGGCACAAGCATGACAGACGCAGAACAGATGATTGAGCAGGCCAAGGCCGCCGGGTTTACCGTATACGGGCCCGAAAAATTGACGAGCTATTTTTACATCACAGACGGGCAGCGCGTGGGCTACTGCCAAGCCGACCGGCTGCGCGGCCCGACATTTTCGACCGTACACAAAGCCAACAGGCAAAACGGCACCGGCTACCACGCCGACAGCATGACCGAAGCGCTGCAACATAAGCCCGCCTGGGCTGCTAACGATGGCCTACCGGCGCCCAAGTACAAAGACGCCGCCGATTTTCTCGCTCAACACTGGCAACCCCTGAAGCAATATTGACCACAACCCAAGGAGCCTAAACCATGAAACCCCAAGACCTGCAAACCCTGGCGCTCGCCGCACTGACAGCGCCCACATTCAAACCCACGGCAGCCGCCGAGCTGATGGCCGCCAAGGTGGACCGCCTGGGCGCGCTATCCGCAGCCATGGCACAACTGAAAAAAGAAGCCGACCAGCTGCGCGCCGAACTGGAGGACGCAGGACTCGCCGACATTGACGGCCATTTATACCGCGTGCACTTCGCACAGTGCCAAGGCCGCACCGCGACCGACTGGCAAGCAATCGCGCAACGATTCAAGCCGAGCCCGCAACTAATCCGCCGCCACACAACCACGGGCGAGCCCACCACCCGTATGACCATCAAAGCACACGCAACACACTGAGGAGCCGACACCATGACCGAGATTAGCTACACCAACAAGCCAAGCATTACAACGCTAAAAGCCGCTATCAAAAAAGCGATTTCCAAGGGCGAGACATGGATACAGCTTACCTGGGGTGAAAACCAAATCACCCTGGAGCAGACCACCTGGGGCTGGCAGGGTTACGGATGGATAGGCCGCAACGGAGGACAAGACCTGGCCAACGAGCTGCAAAGGGGCAAAGCATGAGCCGCCAATATTTCACCATGAACCCCGCCACACCCCACCCAGACGACGACACCGAGCCGCAGCCGTGGCCCCTGGCCGACTCTATCGCCTGGGCCATTAAGGTACTGCGCGACCCCACCGCCGACCAATGGACCCGCACACGGGCAGCCGATGAGCTGCAATACAGCCACGAAACCCAGGACGACACACAATGAAATACCATTTCATTCAAGCGAGCACGAACCGCAAAACCGGACCAATCCCGACCACATACACCAGCCGCGCCAGCTGCCCGCCGAGCTGCGCGCATTACCGCGCCGACTGCTATGCCGAAGATTTCCACACGCGACTGAACTGGGACAAGGTAGACGCGCGAGGGACCGACCTGGCCGGACTCACGGCAGCGTTAAACCGACTGCCGAAGGGCCAACTGTGGCGCATGAACGTGGCGGGCGACCTTCCAGGCGAAGGCGAAACCGTGGACGCGTACGCCCTGGGCGAGATTGTCCGAGCCAATCGCGGCCGCCGAGGCTTCACCTACACCCACAAGCACAGCGCCGAGGCCATCACTTGGGCCAAGCACGCGACCGCCTGGGGGTTTACCGTGAACCTCAGCGCCGACGATGTAGGCCACGCCGACCAGCTAGCCGCCCACGGTCTGCCAGTCTGCGTTATCGTGCCAATGGACACCCCGAAGCACAGCCGCACGCCTGATGGGCGCCCGGTGCTGGTCTGCCCTGCGCAAACGACCGAGCACATGACCTGCGCATTGTGCGCACTCTGCCAGCGAGCCGACCGCCGCCAGATTATCGGATTCAGGGCACACGGCACCAGGGCCAAGCAAGCCGACCGACTGGCCCGCCGGGTTATCCCAATCGCCGCAATTTGACAGCGCCAGGCCAAGCCCTTGACCGCCGAGGGCTTGACCGGGAATTGTCCCGACAACAGGAGCAAATACCATGATAACCAGCCACGACCACACAGGCCGCGCCCACTACTTGAAGAACGCCCGCACCGCGCAACCAGTGCAGCGAGGCGAAACCCTGGAGGATTTCAGGGGAGGCAGCGCCGCAATTATCGGAGGCCGCGCACCGCACCACACCGCCAGCACTGGCCGGGTATGGACCGACACGGGCCGCGAATTTTTCCCCGGTGTATTCGGGTGCACCTGGGAGCCCGTAGCATGAAGCACACCGAAGCCGCCTACATTCAGGCCGGGTACAGGTACGAGCGCAACCAAACGCCAGCCGAGACCCTGCGCCGCATGATTGAAGCCGAAGCAATCGACGAGCGAGCCGAGGCCCGCCGACTCATTGAGCAAGGCCGCCAAGAGGCCCGCCGGGCATGAGCCGCCCGCAGCCCTGGCCCTTCCCGCCCTGGCCGAATCCCCTGGACCGGCCCGGACGGGCCCCCACCGCACCCGACCCGGAGCCCGCGCCCTGGGTTGGTTGCGAGACAGATGCGACCGGAATTTCCCGGAATTAGTTGCGAGACAGATGCGATGAATTTTCCCCAACATGACCACCCCCTGACGCTGGCGTATATCGACGGCACACGCGCACGCACGCAAGAGCAGGCGCGCAACAACTTGCGGCTCGTCTCTAGTCTAGAGAGAGCTGCCACGCAACAAGAGGTCGACCAGTGCAGACTGGCTGCCGAGATATTGATGGAGAGGAAGCAAGCATGAACTTTTACGTCACGCTGGAGAAGTGCGACATTCGATTCATCATGGAGCTGCAGGCTAGTTGCGAGACAGATGCCCGCAACAAAGTCGAAGAAGCCATACTGCTCTATGATGAAACCCGCTCCCCCACAAAGGTCGTTGATGTCCAACAAAAAAACAGTGTTCTCGATACATCTCATGCAGGATGAGGATGGCCACATCTCGATCGTCTCAGAGGCCGCTGGCCCGCAGCCAGAGGTCTACGACATTGGCATCGAAATCATGGCCAACCTCAGCGCAGCAGCAGACTACAACCCGCACATGAATATGAAGGTCGAGCCGCTGCTGTACACCGACCTACTTCAATAGCTTGGCCAATGCCTGGCTGGACTTGAAGAGCCCCACCTTGCGGGCGTAGTCATTAAAATCATCCCCAACATCGGGTGGCATGAAATACGGCCACCCGATTTTCTTTGCGGTCTGCTCTCCTGTTTGTGACGCGTCGTTGTCCGCTACAACGTACCCTCCTGGTAGCGTAGCAGCCACTTTTGCCATGTTTCCCGCTGAAAAGGTCACATGCAGGGTGTATCTGCGCTTTGCAGCCTTCAGTGCTGCGCGAATCGACATGGCCGTGGCGTAGCCCTCGCACAGAACGTGTGGCCCCTTGTTGTCGAAGATGAACGACGCCTCACTGGTGCGCTGCCCGAACAAAAACTTCTTGGTGCCGTCCTCGCGTATGAGCTGACAGCCGACGAGCTGATGGCCAACGCGCATGGGCACGACCAGTAGCAGCCCATCGTCCGACGCCCACACGTTGCCCTGTTCATCGGGGAATCCCTTTGCTTCCAGGTATGGGTGCTTGGCAATCTGGCACTGATGCAGAATCCAGCCCGCCTTCTTGGCCGCTTCGGACTGCTGCTGCCTGCGCTTGCGCTCTGCGTCCTGCACATCACGACGGTACCGCTGCACGTCTGCCTGCGTGACGCCCTCTGCCTTCCACACCTCAACCTCTGTGCTCATTGCCCAGTTCTGGATGAACGCCACGTCGCCCATGAACTTGATGGCACCGTTGCGCTTCTGTGGGTGGTCCTCGGTGGGATAGCGACGCCACACGCCGATCTGTGGCAGGCGGTCGATCAGGATGCCGTGCGCTCTTGCAAATGCGATGAAGTCCATCATTGAATCCTTGCGACTGGTTGCCACACTGTCTTCGGTGGCTTGCCTTTGCCGCCTTTGAACACCTTGTCTCTTGGATGCGGGCAATCCTCTGGCACGAACACGGCCACCCAAATCTTTTCGTACTGCCCTCTCTTGGCCGGACGCCAGCGATCAACGTAGCAGTCAGGCATCGCACGCAACGCTGTCCTGACGTTGGCTGGGTGCATTCCTGTTGCCGCAGCAATCTCCAATGGGGACATGCCTGCGGGGTTGTCGCGTAGCATCTTGCGCACGCGGTCTTGTCTAACTGGCTTCACTTCTTGCCTTTCAAATATCGAATGAGCTTGGCGCGAACGAACTTCTCGAACGCAAGATCAGGGGCTGCAGGTGTATCACTCAACCCTTTGGGCCACACGCCGAACTTGTCCTTGTAGGTGTGTGCCGCTCTGCCCGGCTGCCATCCGTGGTTCACCACCTTGTACTGGCACATGGACCAGAACTGCTGCTTCACCTCTCTGCTCTGCGGTGCGAGCTCTGTCATCTCGCCTGGCACGGACTCCACCATGCTCTTACGCTGGCGCACGTGGCCACAGTGTGAGCAGGTGTCAGATCCAGTTGGCCACAACGCACCGCACGCAGGGCACTTAGCCGCCTCCTTCTCTTTGTCGGTCTTCTCCTTCTTGGACTTCTCCTTGCCATCGTCGAGCTTGTCCACGCCGTTGAAGTACACGTCCTCCCACTCCTCACGGAAGCGCAGGTAGTTGCCGCTGTGGTCCAGCCACACGCCAAACTCTTTGCCAGGGTAGCCGCGCATGACGCGCCCCATCTGCTGGATGTGCGACGACAGCGACTTGCTGAACGGCCGAGCCGACACGCCGATCAAAACGTCTGGCACGTCAAAGCCCTTGGTCAGAATGTCAGTGGCGATCAGGCCATGGATTTCGGTGTCTGGCTTCGAGAAGTCCTCGATCACATCGCGTTTGAACTGGTCGTCGTCCTTGTAGCTGATGGCCACGAAGTTGTAGCCCTGCTCCGCGAACTTCTTCGACAGATCTGCGCCGTGCTCAACGCCAGAGCAGAACACGATCGTCTTCTTGGGTGCGCCAAAGATCTCGTGCGTCTTCTTGATCCACTCTGACACCACGTCGCCTGTGATCTGCATACCGCGCTTCGTGGTTTCTGCCTGGCTCCACTCGCCCGCCACCTTCTTTGCGCCAGTCATGTCGATCTCTTTGGCGATGAACACGCGCAATGGCACCAGCACCTTGTCGTTCACCAGCTGCTCGGTGGTGACGGTGCTGACCACGTTCTTGTAGACGTTGCCCAGGCCCTTGGTGAAGGGCGTGGCGGTCAGGCCAATCACGCGAATCTCTGGGTTGTTCTTGATGAACTCAATGGTCTGCGAACGCATGGCGTGGCACTCGTCCACGATCATGAGGGTCAGACCAGGGAATGATCCACGCTTCTCGATGGTCTGCGCAGAGCACACCTGGATGTGCTCGTATGGCCGGTACCGCCAGTGGCCAGACTGCAGCACGCCATGCTCGATCTTGTATCGCTCAAGGCGTTGACTGGTCTGGTCGCACAGGATGATCCGGTCCAGGATCATGGCCGCTCGGTTGCCCTTCTTCTTGGTTGCTTCCAAGAGGGCGATGGCCATCTCTGTTTTGCCTGCGCCCGTGGGTGCGTAAAGGATCTGCGCCTTGTGGCCTTGTGCAAACCCTGCACGCAGCCCATCGAGCGACGACGTTTGATAACCTCGAAGGTTCAATGTAAACATGTTTTCTCCATCTGCCGGGACTGGCCGCCCGGCGTCGGCAACTTATTTAAATAAGTTCTGCCCAAAAATTAGGCATCTTCTTCTGTCTCCAGTGGCACGTCTCGCCATTCTCCGTTGGCTCTTAAAACCCAGTCCTCATAGTCGTCCGGGTCTGTGGCCCACCATTGCTGAAGCACTCGATAAATTTGATATGCAGGCCCGCCATCGGCGGACTTGTAGAACGGGTGCATCTGCGCCTTGCGCTCAACAAATCGCATCCTACTGGTTGGTTTCATGATTCCCTCGCTTTCAGCATGGCGTCGGCCATTTGGTACGCGCCTTCGGCGATGATTTCCACGTTTGGCGCGTCGTTGTTGTTCAGGCCGCAATAGCCCTTGTCGTAGGCATCCCACATGATCTGCATCGCCTTGGCCGCAAAGTAGTCGCGCAAGGTCATGCCTGTGGCAACGCTGTATCCAGCTGTCGGTGGCTCAACAAAAGGAAACGCTGGCCCGCCTGTGTTGTTGCTCATCACTCCACCCCTGCTTGTTTGAGTTTACGCTGCAGCATCGACACCTGTCTCTTGAGTTGGGCGTTCTCTGCTTGGAATGTGTCGCGGCTGACGCGGATTGCAGTCATCTCGATCTTGGCCACACGCAGCTCTTCGCGCAGCTCGTTGATGGTCTGCTCGGCCATGGCCTTTTCCTCGGGCGTGCCTTCCATCGCAGCAACAGCCAGGCGTGCCTTGAGCTCTTCGTTCTCGGCGATCAGCATATCAATGCCTTCCTGCTGCTGGTCGTGCTCTTCGTGCTCGGGCTCTGGTTTGGCTGGCTCTTTGAGCTCTGGCTCTTTGGCTGGTCGGCCTGTGGCTTTCTTCTTCTCCTTGACTTCGCCGTCCTCGGTCTTGTACTTGACGGTGCCCTCGGTCTGTTTGCCTGTGACGTTGCGCAGGTTCGACACGAACGCAACCGACACGCCGCAGTGGCGGGCAATCTCAGAGCTGCTCATGCCTTCCCACTCAAAGTCCTCCAGCAGGGTCATCACGGCCTTGCGTTTGTCTGCATGGGTGCGACGCATGCCGTGCTTGGAGTTGACGGATGTGGCATGGAAAACGGCATCACGAAATATGCCGTTGACGACCTCGACCTCGATGCTGGCCTTTTCTGCGCGCTTGTGTGCGTGGTAGCGGTGATAGCCATCGGTCAGGTAGTAGTTGATGCCATCGAAGAAGGCAAGCACCGGAGGAAACTTATCACCATTCTCAATGGCCAGTGCGTAGTCAAGTACCGCGTCCTCGTCGATCTCCACGCGAGATTGCAGTCGGCTGTCCAGCACCAGGACGCCAAGGTTGAGAGTCTTAATCATGTGTTCGATCCTTTGATTGTCCAGCCCAGGAAAAACCAGCGCCAGTATTTTTGAATGTTGATGTTGTCATACTTCAGGCCGTCCCAAGCCGGGACTTCCTTGCCCTTCGAGATCAAGATGGCCTCGAAACTTTTGCGCGCTTCATCCATTGCGGCTCCCCACTAAAAACACGTTGCTCTTGGACTTCTGCGTGGCGCTTTTCTTGGCGTTCGCATTGGCCTGCTTGATGTGGGTTACGTCACCTGCCATCACGCTTGGTCGCCTGTAGATGGTGAACGCATTGCCCTGGCTCTTGGGTGTGCCGTCGGGCCATTTGAATTGATTCACAGCTTTCCTTTCTGTTTGAGGTGGTTGATTGTGTAAACGGCCGTCAGCGCCTCATGCTGCTCACGCCGGGTTGCGCTCTTCTGCATTTCATCGGTGAAGTTCAGCGCCTCACCAAGAGCACGAAACTCTTCGCCCGTGGCTCCGTACTTGCCAAGCCGATCGACGCGCTCCTTGACGCTCCTGATGGCGGCCAGTCCGACCTCCATGACCTCGCGAACCTCTGGGTTGTCAAAGATCTCGCCGGCCATGACGTACCCCCAGTTGAGGCGAAAGGCCAGGGTGTTGATGGTGAACTCGTCGGCCTGCCCTTGGCGCAGCTTCTCAAGCTCTTCGTGTGGAACCATCTGCAGCATGGTGTCTGCGGTGTTGCTGTGCCTGATCGTCACCGGGAGCTGACCGGGTTGACACTTCGGGCGGTAGGCTTTCTTGGGTTTCTTATTTTTCGGCATGGGACGCATTATTGCACAAAAATGCACCGACGCAACAGGTATGTTTACCCTATTGCTGTCTGTTATGTTCGATGCTATTATGTGCACCTAACTGGAGAAAACTGTATGCGACCTTTACCCTGGGACTACGCAAGATGCGCACCGCAGGAGGTGGACAAAGAGTGCCACACCTGCCGTCGGTGGCTGAGCCACCCCAACCAATCGAACAACCCCTACATGCAGGCCTGTGTGACCGTCAAGAACAGCAACGACGAACGATGCAGGCGCATCCCTATTTCTTTAACCGAAGAGGAGAAGTGAAATGAAGAAGTTGATCCTTGCCCTGGCGCTGACCACGCCGCTTGCTCATGCCGAGTTCTTTACGGGCAACAGCATCCAGAAATGGAGTGATGAGTCATCAAGCAACAACATCTCTTGGGGAATGTTGTACGGGTATGTATCTGGTGTCTATGACACGGGATCCGGGGCGGTGTTCTGCCCACCCCAAAACGTACAGCTGCGACAGATTGTGGATATGGTGACAAGCCACGTCTCCGCTAACCCGGCGACGCGACACTATTCGGGCGACATCATTATTGGGTACGTTCTCAAGGCTGCATGGCCATGCAATAAAAAGGGAGCGGGAGTATGAGAGACACCATAGACATGGCCCGTGAGGCTGGACTAAACCCTGACGCCTTAGCCGTTCAGTTTCTTGAACGCTTTGAAGCCCTTGTTCGTGCGGATGAGCGTGAGGCGTGTGCAAAGTTATTTGAGCCAGCAATTTGTGAGTCGCACCGTGTTTGTGCCGCCGCCATCCGAGCAAGAGGAGAAACCAAATGAAAGACTCGGACTACGCATTCCTCATAGCCAACATATTCTTAGCTCAGTTTGTTGGCAAAACGTGGGCAGCAGTTTCATGGTTTGCCCACATGATCTTTTTCGCAATCTTGCGTTACTTGGGACAATGAAATGAGAGACACCATAGACATGGCCCGTGAGGCTGGCTTCTTTCCAGAGGAAGATTTTGAGCATGAGCGTCTTGAACGCTTTGAAGCCCTTGTTCGTGCTGATGAGCGTGAGGCGTGTGCAAAGGTGTGTGCAGACCTGATGACGCCTTGGGACGAGAGCACGCCGAACTATCAGGCAACCTCACTAAGAAATGATGGAATGCGCCAATGCGCCGCCGCCATCCGAGCAAGGGAAAACACATGAAATCCAAGAACAAACGACACCCGTGTGATGCGCCGGGCTGCGCATCTAAAGAAGCATGGCGATGCGATGTGCCAACAAGTTGGTTTCGTGGAGATGATGTAGTTCTTCATCTTTGTTCCGAGCATCGGAAGACGGAACAACACAAACACGTTCTTACGAGCGAGAAAGCAAAAAGGCAAATGGCATGAACTTTGACAAACAACTACTGGAGCAGGCGTTGGAGGTGTTGGACAGCTTGATGTATTGGGACAATAGCAAGCCCGAATACGATGAAGCCCGCAAAACCATCGCCGCCATCCGAGCAAGACTGGAGCAGCCAGAGCAGGAGCCGGTGGCGTGGCGACCGATTGAGACTGCGCCAAAGGACAGGACTGCTGTGTTGGTCATGCGTGATATTTGGCCCGGTACGAAGTCAGGCCGTGCCGAAGATTGCAATGGGCACAATACTTACGTTGCTGAATGGTGGAGGGATGAAGGCGATGGTGGTGAGTGGGTGTGCTACATGGACAGAGTTGAAGAGCCTATTTGTCCAATTGAGCCTACCCACTGGATGCCATTGCCCAAACCGCCAATTCTCACCACCATACCCGGAGGACGTCAGTCCGAGGACTGCCTTACCGCAGCACCTGTGCAGGAGCCTGTGGCGTTGGAAATCATCCGCAAATGGCCGGAAGGATTTCAGGAGCGGTTGCAGCACGTTTGGCTGGATGTGGTGAGCTTCATCCCAAACGTGAAGCTGTATGACTTGCAGCGTGTGTTGGCTGAGTTCGGTTTCACGATGAAGTTGTACGAAGGTGAAGCACCCGCAGCACCTGTGCAGGAAGTTGACTGGAAAGACATGTACGAGAAGGAAAAGCGCCGCAGTGAAATGTGGATTGCCAAGTACGAGAAAGACATTGGGCCGCTTGAGAAAGCAGTGCCAGTCGAAGCACCTGTGCAGGAGCCTGTGGCGTGGTTATGTCATCCGTTTGGGGATGCCGAGGTGGAGTACGGCCCCTATCAACAATGCGAGAACTGTATGCCCCTCTACACCACCCCACCCGCAGCACAGCCCGCGCCTGTGCAATGCTGGAAATGCGGCGACATGGACGCTGAGTTTCAAGCCTGCTGCAAAGTTCCTGCTTGCGGGATGAAGGAGAGTGCATGAAAACGTATTGGGATGGCAACACAAGCCAAGAAGTTTTCCGTGACGGCGACACCAGCAGAGTCATCATGGGCCACGGCTACCGCGACAAAGGCGCATCCTCTTGCGTACTGCAAAACACAGGTAACGGGTACATCGCCAAGTTCCCGGCGCACAACTGCACGGAGCAGGACTACTACGTGTGTCTGGACTACGGACAGGCCTATGATCTTATTCTGGCGCTGTCAGCGTTCAAGAAAGAATTAGGATTCGTATGAACATCACCATCTACACAAAATCAAACTGCCCGCTGTGCGTGCAGGCCAAACACCTCCTCAAGTCCAAGGGGCTGGTGTACGCAGAGATCGACTGCGACAACCCCTACGAGTTCGATGGACTGCGAGCGAAATACCCCGACGTCAAACAGCTTCCGCAACTCATCATCGACGGCCAACGTGTCGGTGGGCTGGCAGGACTGCAAGCAGCTCTCAAACAGGTGGGACTATGAAACTGAAAAAAGGAACTATCGTGGCCGCAAGCATCTGCTTGTTCTCGGTCTTCTTGCTGTGGATTGGCGGCTATAACTTTGATGAACGGCACCCACTGCTCCCGCTCTGGGCGATGGCTACGGCATTCATTGCTGCCCTTGGTTATGTTGCAACGGAGAGCCTATGAAAGACATCATAGACATGGCCCGTGAGGCTGGTTTTGATCGCGTGTACTTGGCCGAGGAAACCGCCCTTTCTTTGTTGGTACCACTCAAACGCTTTGAAGCCCTTGTTCGTGCGGATGAGCGAGAAGCCTGCGCACAGATGGTCGAGGAGCTGAACGAGATCGGGCACAGCTACGGCCTAGAGAACCGCATCCGCGCAAGGGGGCAAGCATGAGCGACGGAGGCAAGGGATCTGCTCCCCGCAAGCAGCAGGACCAGGACGCGTACAGCAAAGGATGGGATGCCATCTTTGGAAAGAAGAAGGAACAACCAAAGCAAGGAGAAAAGAAATGATTGTGGAAAAAAAAATAGTTTGGGCTGTGCAGTTGCGCACAAATAGTCTTCTTAGGGGGGCGAACGGAGTGCCCGCCATGTGGCAGCGCCAATCCGATGCGGAAAAACGTGCGGCGCAAATTTTCCGCGACAGGGGAACTGTGGCAAATGCGATAAGCGTGAAGTTAACCATAGAGAAAACAACATGATCAATGTATACCCAGTCAAGATTGAAGCTGTCGACGTGGAGACCAAAGAGCTCATGTTCACCATGGAGACGTTTGATGGTTTTGGCGCCACTGTGGCAATCAAAACCACCATCGGGCCAAGCAACATTGAAGACCTGATTGCCGCCATGCGTGGCGCAGTCGCAATGCTGGAGCTGGAATGAAAACAGAACTGCTCATTGGCTGCGGCTCATCCCGCGAGAAACGCCTTACCGTGGACAAGACGGAGAGCTTTGCCAACCTGACCACGCTGGACCACAACGCAGACCACAAGCCAGATGTGGTGTGGGATTTGATGCACCCCGACTTCCTGCCGTTCGAGGACAACAGCTTCGACGAGATCCATGCCTACGAGGTCCTGGAGCATCTGGGTCAGCAAGGTGATTGGCGCCTGTTCTTCAAGCAGTTTCAGAGGATCTGGGAGGTGCTCAAGCCAGGCGGTCATCTGCTTGCCACATGCCCATCCAGGCACTCACCCTGGGCCTGGGGCGATCCGTCTCACACGCGCATCATGCAGCACGAGCAGCTCGCGTTCTTGAACCAGCCAGCCTACACGGAGCAAGTGGGCGTGACGTCCATGTCGGACTTCAGGTTCTGCTTCACGGCCGACTTTGACATCGTGTACAGCCACGACGACAAAGAGGCCTTCAGGTTCATTCTCAAGGCCGTCAAACCATCGAGGATTGCCAAATGATCAACGAAGAAGACATCGTAAAGGCCTACGAGCAAGCCATGAACAACGCCATCATCCACGGCACCGGATTCGTGAAGATCGCCATGGTGGATCAGCAGATTCAAATGTCCGTTGTCGCGCCAGATGACTACCGTCACATCGACCAGAGCCCCGTCAAAGTGCCACCACTTCAATTCGTGGAGATGACCATTGAAAAGGAGCACTTGGTGGGGCGACCATTGATCTGGGCGGAGTGGCCCAACAAGGAGAACCCGGATGACTGAACTCACCGAAGACAGCCTGGCCGAAGTGCTGCAACGCTTGACACTTCAGATCGAAGACCTTGAGAGCCGCTTGGCCGCCAGGCAATCCCACCTTCTCGTGCCGCCAAGCATGCTCAAGCAGGCGCTGAAGATCATGTACTACAAGCCGCCGATCAGGCGCGTATCAGGGGCAAGGAAGCGCAAGCTGGCCCTGTACTGGAGGAAATCATGAGCAATGTTTCTGTGCTGCGCGGGGCTGTAATCCCCACCAGCGAGCCAAATCAGGCTTTGATTTCGGCACTCAAAGACATTCTGGCCGATGCTGAGTCCGGTCGGTTGCAGTCTTTCTATGCCGCAGGATTCCTCAATGACGGCTTGCGACTTTCATGCATCATCAACACGCACCCAAACGTATACGAAGTCGTTGGGTCGATGGAGATGCTCAAGCATGAGTACATCAACGGTTACACGGTTCCCCTATGACTCCGCTGATACAAAAGGCTGTGGCACTGTTTCCGGAAGAGGCTGCAGACTATCAATGGTTCGATATGTCGGCAGCCTACAAACCAGAGGTAACGCTGGACGCAGACATAATGGACTGCCCGATCCCGTTCCCAATGACGGCGATGGTGTGCACGCAAGACGATGGCCTAAATGTACTGATGCTCATGAAAAGATTTGAAGACTACACGGCCGTCATACCGATGGCCGGTATCAACAAGCTTCAAACCATGCTTCCGTTTATGTACAAGGTTGAGGATGGTCAAGTCTTGGTTGGCCATCCGGATGGAACAAAGTTTGATTTCAAGTTCAGTCCAACCACTGGACACGTAGCATTTGTTGCTGCCTTCCTGAAACTGCTGCGGGCCGCGCCAATGACGGGCTATACAGCAACCAAGAGGGCGAACCACTCAAAGAAAATTCGCCAAGGAAAGATTCCCCAGTACGATTGGAAAACCATCCTCGTGGAAGCGCCAAAGCAAAAGGGTGACGATCAAGGCGGAACCCACGCCAGCCCAAGATGGCACGAACGGCGCGGCCATTGGCGTAAAGTCAACTCGGGAAAAATAGTTTGGGTCAAGAACTGCGAGGTCGGCGACAAAAAACTCGGAGCCGTCTTCCATGACTACCAAATCACAAATCAAACTCAGGAACAGTGATGCGCAAGTACCCACCTTACACAGCACACGAATGGTGGCTCCAGGAGCGCGAAAATCAACTGGAGCTGGCCAAGTTCATGTACGAGAAGTGCGGCGACTGCATCAGCATGTGGCAGCACCTATTTGCATGGGCCACGCCGGATATTTGGAACGATCCAGAGTAAACCAACCCGTCCTCAGTGGCGGGTTTTTTGTAGGTGTTTTCCCGTATCAGTAGCAAAAAAACAACGGCAAGAATGAATTCGCCATAGGTCGAGCCGCCACCAGATGACCCCTGCCTGCTGCAAAGGGTATCCATTGGCTCCCCACCATAAAGCGCGAAGGCTTCGTGGCCAGGTTCGGTTCGGCAGCAAAAGTCCGCTGCGTTCGGCCGTATGCTCTTTCCATCTGGGTAGCGTTTTTAAGGTACGCCCTGGCTCCTCAGCCTTACCCCTCACGTCTTACGTGCTTGACCCAGTTTCCTCGCCGCCTCGCATAAGTTGCGGCATCCCCCCGGCTCGACAAAAAGGGGGCCAATTCTCGGTGTTGGGACGGTGTTTCCTTCCGCGCCACCCATGCAGGTGCTTGCTATCGTGCGGAGTACGGAAGCCGGGGCAAGAGATTATTGGGGGAACCAACAAAAAAGCCGCTTACAACTGCAATCCCGGTAGCAACCTTGCCAAATATCCCTCCCACAGAGAGCATTTGGTAAGGCGGAATCGCATGTGTAAGCGGCCTCAATTTTTGTTACTTGCTACGGCAACGGCTCCAGTATATCAAACTGTTGATGGACGTTTCAAGAGCTTGGCGGAAAGTGTTGGAATCGAACCAACGCACCGGCTTCCCGATGACGGCTTAGCAAGCCGCTGCCTTAACCACTCGGCCAACTTTCCTTGGCGGAAGGCGGAGGAGTCGAACCCCATCCCCGTTAGGAGAACCCGGTTTTCAAGGCCGGTCGCAGGACCATCCCCGCTGCATCACCTTCCGAAACTTGGTGCCGCCTGAAGGATTTGAACCCTCGACCTTCGCTTTACAAGAGCGCTGCTCTACCAACTGAGCTAAGGCGGCTTGGCATCCCGCGATGGACTCGAACCACCATAGCTGGATTTGGAATCCAGAGTCCTGCCATTGGACGAGCGAGATACAACTGGCTGTGTACCTTGGGATCGAACCAAGCTCATTCTCCGTTAACAGCGGAGCGCACACACCATGCGTGCTCGTACACAAAAAACTCTGGGGAGGGATCTTGGTGGGGATGGTAGGAATCGAACCTACTCACTACGAGAGAACAGATTTACAGTCTGCCGTGCCTCACCAACTGCACCGCATCCCCATTGCAGGGATGATCAATATCGCCAATTACTGGACGATGATGTGCTTGTTGATGTTGAATTGGTCTGGGTGGCAGGATTTGAACCTGCGGCCTCCGCTTTCCGAGAGCGGCCGTCTACCGGGCTGACAATACACCCAGAGATAGAAGGTCGTGGAAGAGCGGTTGCTTTCATGGTGGGCGGATTGTAAACCCAAAAAACAGACTTTGTAAACTTAAATGGTTGCGGAGAGAGGAATCGCACCTCCGACCTGATGGGTATGAACCACCTGCTCTACTACTGAGCTACCCCGCGATAAAACTGTTGGTGGCCATAACCGATTTCTTCAAGCGACTGACAAGGCAAGTCGTCGGCACCCAAGGCGGGGTGAACTCAGTTTCACCAACACGACTGAACCCGTCTGCATCGCTGCGCCCAAGAGCCGGCTTGGGAACTCCACAGAAAGGCTCATGCGTGTTGCCTTTAGAAGAAAACCCCCCTGCCGAAGCAGAGGGGTAATCCCAACCCAAAGGAGAAACATCATGAAACGGCGAGACCAATCGCCGCGCTGTGATTGTCACACACAAGCCTTCAGCAGCGCAAGCGCATCGTCAACGCCGAGCACAATGTGCAGGTTGTCACCAGGCCAGCGATCATGGAACTTCTGCTCCGCCGGTGTGAGTGCCCTGGCCGACGGCGGCTTGCGTCCATCCTTGACCTCCAGCAGCAGCGTGTGGCCCCGATACCACACCAGCAAATCAAACCGCCCAGCGTCGTTGATCGTCTCGACGTGAGCTCCACAGGCCTTGAGAGCCGAGATGATCTGATCCTCGTTCGCATCCCGACGTGCTGCCATTCGCATAGGGTTTGTCCTGATGAAAAAAGATATTGCATTGATCGTATCAGGTGTTGACATGTCATCCAATCTATCAGGTATAATTGACTCCGACCTAACTGTTGTAGGTCAATTCAAGACCACCATTCCAAAGGAACAGACCATGAAAGAAATTCAACTCAAGGAGCTTGCCCGGTGCATCAAATTTATTGAGGCCGTTGGCTGCCAGTACAAGATCGTCACCGACGACGGTCAAGAGTTCGGGAACCTCCAAACCAAGCCGGCTCGCAAGCGCTCTCCCTTGAAGCACAAGTACGGCGAGCTGCGTGCACACATCAAGGCGCACCTGAACCTTGAAGCCGAAGTCGGTAGCGTGCAAGAGATCCCTTACACAAAGTACGACCCTGCAATCACGCGCAGTGGCATCTGCTCTTTGACTTCAAAGCACTGGGGCAAAGACAACTACATCACGAACAAGAAAGACGGCTTCATTGAAGTCCTGCGCACGCACTGATCATGAAGCTCACCAACAAGTTCGAGCTGCCCGACACGTTCATCAACGTGATCAAGCGGCCGCAGTACGACAAAGGCGACAGCCAGATCAGTGCCACGGAGATCCTCAACTCTCCACGCATTGTTCAGCTCAAGCGCAAGCACTGGGACGACCTGGAGCAGGACGCAGCAGAGATGGTCTGGAGCCTCTTTGGCTCCGCCGTCCACGAGATCCTGCAACACGGCAAAGACGACCACCACATCGTTGAGCAACGCATCTTCACCGAGTTTGCCGGATGGAAGATCAGCGGTGCCATCGACCTGCAGGAGGTCTACGAAGACGGCGTTGTCATCAGCGACTACAAAGTCACTGGTGCCTGGGCTGTGATGAACGAGAAGGGCGACTGGCGCAAGCAGTTGAACCTGTACGCCTGGCTTGTGGAGCGCGTCAAGGGCGTGCACGTCAAGGCCATCCAGATCATTGCCATCGTGCGTGACTGGAACCGCCGTGATGCGCTGACCAAGGAAGGCTACCCCAAGGCCCCGATCGTGACCATCGACATTCCCCTGTGGAGTTTTGAGGAGCGCGAGGACTACATCAAAGAACGCCTGCGCCTGCACAACGACGCATTCTTCGCCGCCCACACGGACGAGTCGATGCCCGAGTGCACACCAGAAGAGATGTGGGAGAAGCCCGAATACTTCGCTGTCAAAAAAGAAGGCGCAGTCCGAGCCAAAAGCGTCCACGAGAAGAAAGAAGATGCCGAGCGCGCACTGGCGCAGGCAACTGAGAAAGCGAAGAAGAACGAAACATTCTTCATCGAGCACCGACCCGGCGCACGCACCCGCTGCGAAGGGTTCTGCCAAGTCGCTGCGTTCTGCTCGCAGCATCAAGCCTACCTAGCAACCAAGGAAACATCATGAAGAAAATTTTCACAATCATTTCAATCGCCGCCGCATTGACAGCTTGCGGCAAAGACGAGCCAATTGATCAGGTCATGAAAGACAAGGGAACCGTGTCCAAGGACAAGGCCTTCAGCTTCCAGACCGTTGAAGAGCAACGCGCACAAGGCCGCTCCAATGCAGGCGCAGCAGCTGCCGAGTATCAACGTCAGAACCCACGCGTGCAAGGCTGGGAGTCCGTCGTGAAGGCTGACACAACACACTCATCCACTTGCCCACAAGGCGATGGCTGGGCCGAGGTTGTGTTCATGCGTGCAGAGCGTGAAGAGGGCAAGACAAAGAACTTGGAGATTCAAAAGTCGACCGTCATGTGCAGCACCGTCAGCGCCACGCAAGGCTGCGTGATGGTTGCCCCAGTGGACAACTGGTCCAAGCACCCAGGCAAGGCTCAGGATGGCACCTGCGCCAGCACGTTGGAAGTTCCGTTCCCTCTGCCAAAAGCAGTCGGTGCCAAATGAACACCGTTGGCATCTTTGCAGGACGCGGCGACGTTTTGGTCGCAATGGGACTGGCGCTCTTAATTGGCGTCTGGGCTGGATGGCAAGTCCGCCGATTGGTTGATTGGGCCAATTCAAAAAAACCATCAAGCAAAACTCAATCATCAACAAAGGAGAAATGAAATGGAAACACGTGAACCAACCTTCGGCGAGAAGGCCTGCGGCGTCAGCTTCAACCCTGGTGGCCATGCCATCGTGAACGACATCAAGCACCAATTTGCAAGCGTTGTGGACAACCTCCACATTCTTCGCGAGGCAAGCACCAACCCTGAAGTGAAGCGCATGCTTAGCATCGCCATCACCGAATCACAGACCGCCCAGATGTGGGCCGTCAAAGCAGTTACCTGGACTTTCTAAGGAGAAATGAAATGGCAGCACAACGAATCTATTTGGTCAAAGGTCCTGATGGCCTGAAGCGACTGGTCAAGGCATCCGTCGCATCGCAAGCCGTCTCTCATGTGGCAAAGAGCGAGTTCCTCGTTCGCGTCGCATCGCAAGACGATCTCGTACAAGCACTCAGCGAAGGCGTGAACGTCGAAGTCTTTGGCGCAGAGCAAGGGGAAGAGAAATGAAAGAGTTCCTCCCGCTGGCTCTTATCGCCTGGATTGCAGCATCGTGGATCACGCACATCGTGATCTGCTTGAAGACAGCCTCGTGGGGCTTCTTGATTGCGGGCGCGATTGTGTTTCCCA
>JACCDU010829821.1_pt1 | contig 18110 bp, 15 predicted proteins | sample 7446081 | NCBI WGS metagenome assembly JACCDU01 (sample SAMN15323447, study PRJNA562643) | freshwater metagenome | isolation source: river surface water | place: USA:Blue River Watershed | collected 2017-08-17
ATTTCTTTTCCGGGGCTTTTTCTACGGGTTTCTTATCCGCCGGCTTTTCAGCAGGCTTGGCCACTTCAGGTTTCTTCTCTACCGGCTTCGGTGCTTCCACTGGTTTTGAAGCCGCTTTTTCAGCGGCAGGCTTTGGCTCGGCCGCTGCGACAACCACAGGGGCCGCAGGCACATTACCCGCCGCAGCTACAGAGGTCGAAGCCGTTGCAGTCGGTTCTACCGGTTTGGCATCCGCCGCCGCATCTTTCATCACAACTGGCGCTGCCCGACCTTCGGCAGCACTGGCTGCCGGCGGGATCGCCTCTGGCGGCGGCACGATTGCTGCTGCAGCAGCGCGTTTCTCTTCTTCCGTCACGATACGGAAGTCATTGAGTTGAGGGGGCGCCGCGGCATCCATCACCATCGGGAGCACGGCAGCAACCACCACCACAAAGAGGACAGCCCCCAGCAAACGGCGACGGGCGCGTTTCTTGAGGTCCTGCTGAATGTCTGATTCCGGAGTGTCTGGCTTCATGCCGTTCTGCCCAAATCCCGTAGGATGTCAGCAACTGTTAGGAAAGATCCGAAGGCCACGATTCTATCACTCTCAGTCGCGTTTTTTCGTGCCGCAGCATAGGCAGCCTGCGGATTTTCATAGGATTCAATCTGCTCACCCTTAACCCCCAACGTCAGCAACACCGCCCGTATCTCATCGGCCGATGCTGATCGCGGGTTATCCAAGGGTGTCAGATACCAGCGGCTGATGCCCTTAACCAGGGGGGCCAGTACACCGGCCATGTCCTTATCGGCCATCAACCCCACCACACCATGCTGCGTATGGGCAAAGGGTAGCTGTCCCAGATTGAGCGCCAGTACCTTAGCCGCCTCAGGATTGTGCGCCACATCAAGCACCAGATCCGGCGGGCCGGGAATCACCTGGAAGCGGCCCGGTAACTCGGTCTCCAGCAACCCCCGGCGAATGGCGCCCATGGACACCGGCAGACGGTTTTGCAAACATTCAATCGCCGTCATCGCCGCCGCCGCATTACGCAGCTGGATCTTGCCCCGCAAACCCGGATAGGCCAGCCCTCCCCGACGTTGCACACTGTCCAGTGGCGCGCCCGGCTGACGCAACCAGTAGCGCCACTGAATGCTGGGAAGCCCTTCTTCACCGGGCAACGGTTCGAAACCAAAGGCCTCGCCAATCAGATACACCAGCGCCTGGCGCTCTGCCAGTGCCTTCAACGCCGACACCGGCAGATCCGGTTCTGCAACCACCACCGGCTTGCCGTTACGGGCAATACCGATTTTTTCCAGTGCAATCGCCTCCCGCGTATCGCCCAGATAATCCTGATGATCCAGCGCCACGCCGGTCACAATCGACACATCCGGCTCGTAAAGGTTCACGGCATCCAGACGGCCACCGAGGCCGACTTCCAGCACCAGCGCATCCACCCCTGCCGCCAGAAACACCTGCATGGCAGCCAATGTCGTGAACTCGAAATACGTCAGCGTGATATCGGCAGCAACGCGCGCTGCTTCCACCGCCTCGAAAGCGCTGATCAGTGTGGCATCGTCCACCTGTTCGCCATTCAGACGAATTCGTTCATTAAAGCGAATCAGATGCGGGCTTGTATAGGTGCCCACCCTGTAACCGGCACGATCCAGAATATTCGACAGATAGGCAACCACCGAGCCCTTGCCATTGGTACCGGCCACCATGAACACCGGCGTGCCAGCCGCATTTAATGCGGCCTGCTGCCCTAACTGTTCACTCACGGCACGGAGACGATCCAGACCGAGCTCAATACCGGCAATACCCCGCGGATGCATGGCCTCGATGTGGGCCAGCCACTGCTCCAGTGTCTGCATCATTAGGAGCTGACAGGTTCCTTGCGCAGCAAGCGCAGCAGCGACGACAGTTCATCGCGCATCGCTTTACGATCAACGATCATGTCGATGGCGCCCTTCTCGAGCAAAAACTCGGCGCGCTGGAAGCCTTCCGGCAGTTTCTCACGCACCGTCTGTTCGATCACGCGCGGACCGGCCAAACCCACCAGGGCATTGGGTTCGGCGATGACAACGTCACCCACGAACGCGAACGAAGCAGACACGCCGCCCATAGTCGGGTCAGTCAGTACTGTGATGAACGGCAGGCCGTGACGCGCCAGTTCGGAAATCGCCGCCGTGGTCTTGGCCATCTGCATCAGCGAAAATAGGCCTTCCTGCATCCGGGCACCCCCCGAAGCGGTGATACAGACGAAACCGCACTTGGCTTCAATGGCGGCACGAACGCCACGCACGAAACGCTCGCCGAGCACGGAGCCCATGGAGCCGCCCATGAATTCGAATTCGAAACAGGCCACCACGGCCGGTTCAGCCTGAATCGTGCCCTGCACGACAACCAGCGAATCGGTTTCGCTGGTTTGCTTCTGGGCTTCTTCAACGCGCACCGGGTACGGACGGCTGTCAACAAACTTGAGCGCATCCGTCGGGCGCACGTCAGCGCCGATCTCAACACGACCATGCGCGTCCATCAGCATCTCCAGACGCGCCCGCGCCTTCACACGATTGTGATGATTGCACTTCGGGCAGATCTGCATATTGGCATCCAGATCTGCGGTATAGAGCACGGTTTCGCAGTTGGGGCACTTGCACCACAGACCTTCGGGCAGCGCATTCTTACGCTGGCCATCGGCGCGCTTGATCTTCGGGGGTAGCAGTTTGTTGACCCAGTTCATCGTGTGCTCCTATCGTTTGATTCTTCGGTGCTTTAATTAATTGGCGCAGGCTTTATCGACACCAGCCCGGATATCTTTCATCACGGCCAGCAACGCGGCTTTGGCTTCACTTTGCGGCACATCGGTCATGGCATCGATCAGACGGCTACCCACCACCACAGCATCGGCCATACCGGCCAGACGCTCGGCCGTGCTGGCATCACGAATCCCGAAGCCCACGCCCACTGGTAAACCGGTACGCTGACGGATCTGCGGAATCCGCTGCGAGACTTCGTGCAGATCCAGGTGGCCGGCACCCGTCACGCCCTTCAGCGAAACATAGTACAGATACCCACTGGCCACTTTGGCGACAGCGGCAATACGTTCTTCGGTCGACGTCGGCGCCAACAGGTAGATCGGATCCATATCCTCGTCACGCAATAGACGGGCAAATTCATCCGACTCTTCCGGCGGATAATCCACCACCAGCACACCGTCCACACCAGCGGCTTTGGCCGCCGCCACAAAGGCAGACTGCCCCTGGCATTCAATAGGATTGGCGTAGCCCATCAGCACAATCGGCGTTTCCTGGTTGCTTTTGCGGAACTCGCTCACCATGGCCAGGGTCTGATGCAGACCCACGCCATTGGCAATTGCCCGCTCAGCCGCACGTTGAATCACCGGACCATCGGCCATCGGATCGGAAAACGGCACACCCAGCTCAATCACATCGGCGCCGCCTTCAACCAGCGTATGCATCAACGCCACGGTCAGACCGGCTGTCGGGTCGCCCGCCATAATGTACGGAATCAACCCCTTTTTACCCTGGCTGGCCAGCGCACTGAAGGTATCAGTAATACGACCCATTATTTCGTCTCCAGCGGTTGACCAAGCTGGTCGATACGAATGCCGCTTTCCGCGGAAACAATGTGCAGATCCTTGTCACCACGGCCGGACAGGTTGACCAGAATAATCTGGTCCTTGGCCATGGTCGGTGCCAGTTTCGAGGCATAGGCCAGCGCATGGCTTGATTCCAGCGCCGGAATAATGCCTTCGATACGACACAGATCGTGGAAGGCCTTGAGCGCTTCCTTATCGGTCGCCCCCACATATTCGGCACGGCCAATATCCTTCAGCCAGGCATGCTCAGGACCCACCCCCGGGTAATCCAGACCCGCCGACACCGAATGCGTTTCAATAATCTGGCCGTTGTCATCCTGCAGCAGATAAGTCCGGTTACCATGCAGCACACCGGGCTTACCCAGTTGCAGCGAAGCCGCATGGCGCGGGGTATCCATCCCCTCACCGGCGGCTTCCACCCCGATCAGGCGCACCTTCTCGTGCGGAATGTAGTCATAAAAAATACCCATGGCATTGGAACCGCCGCCCACACAGGCGATCACGGCATCCGGCTGACGACCCACCATCTCAGGCATCTGCTTGACGCACTCCTTGCCAACCACCGAGTTGAAATCTCGCACCATCTTCGGATACGGATGCGGACCAGCGACGGTACCGATAATGTAGAAGGTGTCTTCCACATTGGTCACCCAGTCGCGCATCGCCTCGTTCAAAGCATCTTTCAACGTGCGTGAACCACTGGTCACCGGCACGACTTCCGCACCCAGCAATTTCATACGGTACACATTGGCCGATTGACGAGCCACGTCTTCGGCACCCATATAAACCACGCATTTCATGCCGAAACGGGCCGCTACGGTGGCTGAAGCCACGCCATGCTGACCGGCACCGGTTTCGGCGATCACCCGCGGCTTCCCCATACGCTTGGCCAGTAATGCCTGGCCAATCGTATTATTGATCTTGTGGGCACCAGTGTGATTAAGGTCTTCCCGCTTCAGATAGATCTGCGCCCCACCCAGTAAATCGCTCCAGCGTTTGGCGTGGTAAATCGGGCTGGGACGACCGACAAAATGCTTGAGTTCATTCTGGAACTCGGCAATAAATTCCGGATCACGGCTGTAATGCGCATAAGCATGCTTCAGTTGTTCCAGCGCTGCCACTAGCGTCTCGGAGACAAACGAGCCACCATAAGGACCAAAGTGACCACGCGCATCAGGAAAATCGTAGGGTTTCATCATCCGTCTTTCACACCATCTGGAGCTTGCTCCCGTCAGGCACCGCGAACAGCGCTGACGAAAGCACGAATTTTATCGGCATCCTTGATGCCTTTGGCCACTTCCACCCCGGAAGACACATCCACTGCCACCGGTTTCACCTGGGCGATGGCCGCAGCCACATTCTCCGGGTTCAGACCGCCGGACAGAATCACCGGCAAGGGGCAGGATGACGGCACCAGCGCCCAGTCAAACGACTCACCACTTCCGCCGTAAGCCGGGGTCCAGGTGTCGAGCAACAGAGCACGCGCCGAGGGAAATTGCGAAGCGAATTCTAACAGATCCACCCCCGGCCGGACCCGTGCCGCCCGCAGATAAGGTAGACCGAAGCCCTCACACTGCGCCACCGTTTCATCCCCATGAAATTGCAGCAGATTGAGGGGCACGTCTTCGATCACGCGATGCACTTCGGCCCGCGAGGCATTCACAAACAACCCCACCACCGTTACAAAGGGCGGGATATGGCGACACAGGGCTTTTGCCTGCGCAATCGTCACATGACGCGGGCTCTCGGCATAGAAGACGAGACCAATGGCATCCACGCCCGCCGCCACAGCAGCCTGCACGTCTTCCGCACGGGTCAGACCACAGACTTTGATACGGCAGGCATTATTTTGAGCAACAGGGTTCATCGGACTATCCGTCAGAAATCAGCAATTGAACATCTGCAGGGGGTCGCCCTGCCCGCCATCGGCCGTGGCCACTGGCAAACGCCAGCGGACATCATAATCGACTCCGGTCAGATACAGACCATCCGGCATAAAGGTTGGCGGCGTCAGTGTCCGGTTGCGTTGCTCCAGCCAGTCGGCCATCGCCGTCACCGGTGCGCCGCCCTTACCGATCTGCACCAGAGCGCCAACCAGGTTACGGATCATATGCTGCAAAAAAGCGTTGGCCGCGAAATCAAACACCAGCCAATCCCCCTGTCGAACCACCCGAGCCTGGGTCAGCGTCCGCACCGGGCTATTAGCCTGACATTCAGCCGCCCGGAAGGCGCTGAAATCATGCGTGCCGAGAATCGATGCCGCAGCCTCGGCCATCAGGCCGGCGTCCAGCGGCCGATGGAACCAGCCAACGCGGCCGGCAAATACGGCAGGTCGCTGCGGTCGGTTGAGCAGGAGGTAGCGATAACGACGACCGGTAGCGCTGAAGCGTGCATGAAACTCAGCCGACACCGGCTGCGCCCAGCGCACCGCGCAGGAATCCGGCAGCAAGGCATTGACACCGCGCACCCAGGCCGTTTCCGGCCGCACCACCGGCGCATCAAAGTGAATCACCTGGCCCGTAGCATGCACACCCGCATCAGTACGACCGGCACAGACAACCTGTACCGTATGCGCGGCAATCTGCGACATGGCAGCCTCTAAAGCCCCCTGCACCGTGGCCAGCATAGCCCCCGCCGGCCGACCCACCACCGCCTGTACCGTGGGCGGCTGGCTCTGCCAGCCATGAAAGGCGGCACCATCATACTCGACACCCAGAGCCCATCGTTGCAGTGTCATCCCGGGGCTCCCATCAGCAGACATAACGCAACGCCCGAGCAAGCGATCATGGCAAAGCCGATATCACGGGCCGTGAGCACGGCGCCATCCAGCGTGATTTGATGAGGCACGCCTTCAAGCGGCGGAGCATCCCCGGCGCGGGCCATGACCAGAATATCGTGCAGGTTGCGCGGCTTCGGTGCAGCCTCCAGATAATGAAAAACCAGCAGCAAGCGGGCCACAGCGCGCTCGGGCCAATCTCTTTGGCCGGCCAATGGCTGCAACAAGGCCAGCGAACCCGCGGCCAGCGCCTGATCGTCCGTCGTTTCCAGCAACCAGGTTACCGCCGCCAGCATACCGATCAGCCGCAACAACTGGGTCAGCGCCAGCGTCAGACCCTCGGCCGTCGGATACAAACCCCATGCAGGAAACAGTGCCGTCCCAGGCGTCATGAACAGCGTCACCGCAAAAAGGACCAGAATCAGCAAACGTACCCGCCGCAATAGCTTGAGGAAACGGGCGCGATGCGTCAGCAACATCCAGAAACTCAAAAGGACTGCCAGCACCAGACCCGGCGTCGACTGTAGCACCACCGCCATCGCTATGACCGCGATCAGTTTCATCGCCGGCGAGAGTGAAGCGTGGAGAGTCGTCATCCGGCGCATTGATCTATTGATCGCGTGATTTGTCTTGCGTGGGTGCCGACAGATCGAGATTAATCGATCCCCAATCAACCTTGGGCTGTGCGCCAGCGCGCGGCCGGTCATCGTGGTCGGTTTTGTGGTCTTTGCCGTGGCGGGCGCTCTCACCGGTACGGCCGAGCGAAACCCCCAGCTGCAACCCGAGCAGCAGCAACGTCAGACAAATGACCACCCAGACCCAATCAGGCATATTCATAAATATCAGAAATTAACAAAAGACAACGCCCCGCAGAAGCGAGGCGTATGCATCACCACAAAAGAATGGTTTAGCCAGTAACCAAGATTCTCAGCATACGACGCAACGGCTCCGCCGCCCCCCACAGCAACTGGTCACCGCATGTGAAGGCAGCAAGATAATCCGGACCCATGGCCATCTTATGCAGACGGCCCACCGGTACGGTCAGCGTACCGGTCACGGCAGCCGGGGTCAGTTCGCGCTCGCTGATCTCGCGATCATTCGGCACCACTTTCACCCAATCGTTAGCCTTGGCCAGGATGTCGTTCACTTCATCCAGCGGCACATCCTTCTTCAGCTTGATGGTCAGCGCCTGCGAGTGACAACGCATGGCACCGATACGCACACACAGACCGTCGATGGGGATCGAACCGGCCGAACGGAATGCTGGGTTACCGAGGATCTTGTTGCACTCGGCACCGCCCTTCCACTCTTCTTTCGATTGACCATGCTCCACCGGCACATCAATCCAGGGGATCAACGAACCAGCCAGCGGGGTGTTGCGGAAGTTCTTTTTCGGGAACGCATCCGAGCGGATGGTTTCGGCAACCTTACGGTCGATTTCCAGAATGGCCGACTTCGGATCAGCCAACAGATCGGCCACAGACTCATGGATCGCCCCCATCTGAGAGATGAGTTCGCGCATATTCTGTGCGCCAGCGCCTGAAGCTGCCTGATAGGTCATCGACGACACCCAGTCGATGAGCTTGTGCTCGAACAGGCCACCCAGGCCCATCAGCATCAGCGACACGGTACAGTTACCACCGATCCAGTTCTTTCCACCCTTAGCCAGGGCGCCATCAATCACGGCACGATTCACCGGGTCGAGCACAATCACGGCATCATCGGCCATACGCAATGCCGAGGCGGCATCAATCCAGTGACCGTTCCAACCAGCGGCGCGCAGCTTTGGATACACCTCTTTGGTGTAGTCGCCACCCTGACAGGTCAGGATGATATCCATCTTTTTCAGCGCGTCGATATTGCTGGCGTCTTGCAGCTTCTCGCCCGAGCTCACACCACCGAAGGCCGGCGCATCGCCACCCGCGTTGGAAGTGGAGAAATAGACCGGCTCGATGTGGGCAAAATCATTTTCTTCCTGCATGCGCTGCATGAGGACCGAACCCACCATACCGCGCCAACCGACCAGACCAACGACAGGCTTTGCCATGATTTTTTACTCCGTGTGATGTTCTTTTATAGAGTGCTACTGAAAACGCGATAACAGATTACAGGGCCGCCAGCACGGCGTCACCCATCTCGCGAGTACCCACCTTACGGGTGCCCTCTTCATAGATGTCCGCCGTACGATAACCCTGGGCCAGCACCGTGCGCACGGCATTCTCGATCCGCACGGCTTCGGCTTCTAGACCGAAAGTGTAGCGCAGGAGCATGGCAGCGGACAGAATCGTGGCCAACGGGTTGGCCACACCCTTGCCGGCGATATCCGGGGCGGAACCGTGCGACGGTTCGTACAGACCCTTATTGTTTTCATCCAGCGAGGCCGACGGCAGCATACCGATCGAACCCGTGAGCATCGAGGCTTCGTCGGACAGGATGTCACCGAACATATTGCCGGTGACCATCACATCGAACTGCTTAGGCGCGCGCACCAACTGCATCGCAGCGTTATCCACCAGCATGTGCGACAGCTGCACGTCCGGATATTCCTTGGCGATCTCCTCGAAGATATCGCGCCAGAACTGAGTACACTCCAGCACGTTCATCTTATCGACCGAGCACAGCTTCTTCCCACGCTTCTGGGCGGCCTGGAAGGCCACATGGGCGATCCGGCGGATTTCGCTTTCAGCGTACACCATGGTGTTAAAGCCCACCTTCTGGCGGCCCCACTCCGTGTCGCGCTCTTCCACACCGCGCGGCTGGCCGAAGTAAATGTCGCCGGTCAATTCGCGCACAATCAGGATATCCAGACCCGAAACCACTTCCGGCTTCAACGACGAGGCGTTGGCCAGCTCCGGATACAGAATCGCCGGACGCAGATTGGCAAAAAGGTTCAGGTGCTTACGGATACCGAGCAGACCACGCTCCGGGCGTTGCTCGCGCGGAAGCGTGTCCCACTGCGGGCCGCCCACGGCACCGAGCAGCACGGCGTCGGCTGCTTCAGCCTTGGCGCGTGTTTCGGCCGGATACGGCTCACCGGTAGCATCCACGGCACAGCCGCCGAGCAGGCCGCTGGTAATTTCCAGACCCAGACCATTCTTATTCAGCGCTTCGAGCACACGCACCGCTTCAGCGGTGATTTCAGGACCAATGCCGTCACCCGGCAGTACGAGAATCTTGCGGGACATCCGTGTTTACTCCAGAAAATTATTGGCGAGGTTATTTCGTGAAGAGCCAGGGCTGCTCGTGACGACGACGATCTTCATACGCATGGATCGCATCAGCATGACGCAGGGTCAGACCGATATCATCCCAACCATTGATCAGACATTCCTTGCGGAACGGATCGACATCGAATGGAATCGCATCCCCGGACGGCGTACGCACCACCTGATTCGGCAGATCAACGACCAGGCGATAACCCGGTGTGGCTAGCGTTTCGGCGAAGAGACGATCAACGATCTGTGTTGGCAACACGATTGGCAGAACGCCGTTCTTGAAACAGTTATTGAAGAAGATATCGGCGTACGACTCGGCGATGATGGCGCGGAAGCCGTAATCGAGCAGCGCCCACGGCGCGTGTTCGCGTGAGCTCCCGCAACCGAAGTTCTGACGGGTCAGCAGCACCGACGCCCCCTTGAACTGCGGCTGATTCAGCGAAAACTGCGGGTTCAGCGGGCGGTTGGTGCAATCCTGGCCGGGCTGGCCCACATCCATGTAGCGCCATTCGTCAAACGCATAGGGGCCAAAGCCCGAACGATTAATCGACTTGAGAAACTGCTTGGGGATGATGGCATCGGTATCCACATTGGCACGATCCAGCGGCGCCACCAGGCCATCCAGCACAACAAACTTATCCATTAGAGCACCTCCCGCACATCAACAAAGCGGCCGGCAATGGCCGCGGCGGCGGCCATGATCGGGCTTACCAGATGGGTACGACCCATCGGGCCCTGACGGCCTTCAAAGTTACGGTTCGAAGTCGAGGCACAACGTTCGCCCGGCGACAGACGATCCGCATTCATGCCCAGACACATCGAACAACCCGGCTCACGCCATTCGAAACCTGCTGCTTTGAAAATCTTGTCCAGGCCTTCTTCTTCCGCCTGGCGCTTGACCAGGCCAGAACCCGGCACCACTAGGGCCAGCTTCACGTTAGCGGCAACGCTACGGCCACGCACAATGGCAGCCGCCTGACGCAAATCTTCGATCCGCGAATTGGTACACGAACCGATAAAGATCTTGTCCACCGTCACACCGGCTATCGGCGTATTCGGGTTCAGACCCATATACGCCAGTGCACGTTCCATGCCTTCACGCTTGACCGGATCCTGCTCTTTGGCCGGATCAGGAATCATCTCGTTGATGCCGATCACCATTTCCGGCGAAGTGCCCCAGGTCACTTGCGGCTGAATGGCGCGGGCGTCGAGTTCAACCACCTTGTCGAACTTGGCTCCCTCGTCCGTGTGCAACGTGCGCCAGTAAGCCACGGCCTTATCCCAATCGCTGCCCTTCGGCGCAAAGGTCCGACCCTGCACATAATTGATCGTCGTATCGTCTACCGCTACCATGCCGGCACGCGCACCCGCTTCGATAGCCATATTACAAACGGTCATACGACCTTCCATCGACAGGCCGCGAATGGCACTACCGGCAAACTCAATGGCGTAACCCGTACCACCCGCCGTGCCGATTTTGACGATGTTGGCAAGTAAGATCTATTTCGCTTACACGCCCTTGCCAACAGGCCCATCAACGCGAATGAGCATCGACTTGGATTTTTTCGAGACCAGTGTCTGCGTGGCCAGCACGTGTTCGACTTCCGAGGTACCGATACCAAAGGCCAGTGCAGCAAACGCCCCATGCGTCGAGGTATGCGAATCACCGCAGACGACGGTCATGCCCGGTAGCGTTGCGCCCTGCTCCGGGCCAACCACGTGCACGATACCCTGGCGCACATCCTTGAACGGAAAATAAGCCAGTGCGCCGTTAGCGCGGATGTTGGCATCCAGCGTATCCACCTGCAGACGCGAGGTCTCGTCGTCGATACAGGCCGTACCTTCGGCTTTTTCCCAACCATCCGTCGGCGTGTTGTGGTCCACCGTGGCCACCACGGATTCGATGCGCCAGGCTTTGCGATCAGCCAGTCGCAGACCTTCAAAGGCCTGCGGACTGGTCACTTCGTGCACCAGATGACGATCAATATAAATCAGCGCCGTACCGTCTTCTTCCTGACGGACGACGTGGTTTTCCCACAATTTATCGTAGAGTGTTTTTGCCATGGCGGATTCCGTAAAAGCATAGCCGTGCTGCGCACGACGATCAGCAGGAAATTATCGCACAAGGGGCGCGCTGTTTGGGGCTTCCGTCTTTATAGACATCCCTTTGGCAATACAGTACCAACCCGCCAGGGCAAACAACGAACCGAGCGTAAATGCCCAGCCAGCGCCCAGCGGCTCCCAGACCAGACCGCTGATCAGACCACCAAACAGCCCGCCCCCGCCGAATGACAGACTTGAATAGAGCGCCTGGCCGCGGGCATGAATATGGCGCGGAAACCACTGGTTCACCGCCGCAATAGCGGCCGCATGATGGACGCCGAAGGTCAGCCCGTGCATAGCCTGGGCCACCAGCAGCAGCAACAAGGACTCCCCACACCAGCCAATCATGAGAAAACGCACCACCGCCACGGCATAGGTACTGAGTAGTAGGGCGCGCAGGCTGTAGCGCTGCATCAGTGGTGCCATCACCATGAACAAGCCGATTTCAACGAGCACCCCCAGTGACCAGAGCAGACCGATCATGCCCTTGCTGTAGCCCAACGCATCCAGATGAATGGAATAGAACACGTAATACACACCGTGTGCCGACGACATGAGAAAACAGGCCAGCAGCAGCATCCAGACCTGGCGTTCGCGCACCACTGATCCCAGCGAGGCTAATGCCTGGTCCGCCGCCTCGGCCGCGCCCGACCGCGGAATAGGCAGGCCTTCCGGCAATTTGAACGCCATGACCAGAATCCCGGCCAGCACCACAAAGACCATCATGGGCACGTCCGAAATGGGCAGATCATCCAGCAAGGCACCGCCCAGCAGCACCGCCACAATAAAACCCACTGACCCCCAGACGCGGATCTGGCTATAGCGCTGCGGCTCCTCTTTCAGATGGGCAAAGGTCAGGCTTTCCACCAGCGGCAGCGAGGCGCTCCAGAAAAAGGCCATCAGCGTCATGGGGATGAACAGATGCATAAAATCATCCGTCAGAAAGAAGCCCGTAAAACCGACACAGGCACACAGGGCTGACAGCCGGATGATATCGACGCGACGCCCCCGTTTATCGGCCAGCCAGCCCCAGAACGTGGGCGCCAGCAGTCGCATCAGCTGCATCTGTGACATGAGCAGCGCAATATCTGCTGCGCTCAGGTTCAGACCCTGCAGATAGAGCGTGAAATACGGCGAAAAAACGCCGATAAAAGCGAAGTAGAAAAAATAGTAGAGCGAAAGCCGCCAGTACGGTAGCGGCCCGCTTGCCCCGTTGGGCATTAAACGCCTGCGTTGCTACCGGGCGCCCAGGCAGGCACCTGCGGCAGACCCGAATCCACATCGCCACACTGGGCACGATGCCGCAAGGCATGATCCATAAGCACAATCGCCATCATCGACTCGGCAATCGGCGTGGCACGAATCGCCACACACGGGTCATGACGGCCGAAGGTTTCCACCATCACGTCTTCGTTACGAATGTTGATACTGCGACGGGGTGTACGAATGCTCGAGGTCGGCTTGATGGCCATGCGGGCCACAATATCCTGCCCCGTCGTAATACCACCCAGCACGCCACCGGCGTTATTGCTCAAAAAACCCTGCGGGGTGATTTCATCACCATGCTCGGTACCGCGCTGGGCGATCGAGGCAAACCCGGCACCAACTTCCACACCCTTCACGGCATTGATGCCCATCAGCGCATGCGCCAGATCGGCGTCGAAACGGTCGTAGACCGGCTCGCCCCAACCGGCCGGCACACCCTGCGCCATCACGGTAATGCCACCGCCCACCGAATCGCCATCTTTACGCAGCGCATCCATATAGGCCTCGAGTTCCGGCACGATGCCGTTGTTCGGGGCAAAGAACGGGTTCTGATCAATCTCGTCGGCCGACACAAAAGGAATAGTGATCGGGCCCAACTGATCCATCCAACCGCGAATCGTGATGCCATAACGCTCAAACAGCCACTTACGGGCAATGGCACCCGCCGCCACACGCACCGCCGTTTCACGGGCCGACGAACGGCCGCCACCGCGGTAATCGCGTGTGCCGTATTTCTGCCAGTAGGTGTAATCGGCATGCCCCGGGCGGAACTGCTCGGCAATATTGCCGTAATCCTTGCTGCGCTGGTCCTGGTTGCGAATCAGCAGGCCCATCGGGGCGCCCGTCGTCTTACCTTCAAAGACGCCCGAGAGAATTTCCACTTCATCCGGCTCACGGCGCTGCGTTACGTGGCGCGACGTACCCGGTTTGCGACGATCCAACTCCAGCTGGATATCGGCGGCGCTGATCGCCAACCCCGGAGGACAACCGTCGACCACGCAACCAATGGCCGGGCCATGGGATTCACCGAAGGACGTGACTGTGAACAGGGTACCGATCGTATTTCCGGACATAGGATTTGAGCACTTGAGTGAACGAACAACCAACAAAAAAACAGACGAAATATAGGGCAGATTCTAGCACGCAGACCCTGCCATCCCTGCCTGGCAAGCTCTCGCCAATGCTGCTATGCAACAAACATATTAACGACGCACCCGCCGGGAGGGTCCGGCTAAAAAACCCGCCAACAATCATTGTTTCAATGCCGAAAAAAATTTTCAGGCAGACAAATCAAGGGCTTCCAAGGGCCGCCCGGCGCAAGCCCTTGATACAGCAGAGTTTGCCCGCAAACACTATATCTAGAGAAAAGTTTGTAGTTGAACACTAGATGTAGTAAATTTCAGTCATTCGAATTTTCTCTCAATTGCCCGCCATCCATTTCACCACGGATAACATAATGACTACCGAGACAAACGCCCCGCAGACCGCCGCCAGCGCACGTGCCACCCTGCCCCCGCAGGAGATCTGCACCGAGGTTCTGATTGAAAAGTACGCCAAAGGTAACGAACAATCGATCGCCGAAGTACGCGCCCGTGTTGCCCGCGCCCTGGCCAAGGTTGAAGATGAAAAGCACCGCGCCAAGTGGGAAAGCAAATTCCTGTGGGCCCAGGAAAACGGCTTTGTGCCGGCTGGCCGCATCAACTCGGCCGCCGGTACCGACCTGCAGGCCACACTGATCAACTGCTTTGTGCAGCCGGTGGGTGACTCGGTCGTTGAAACCGTCAACGGTCGTCCGGGCATCTACACGGCCCTGGCCGAAGCCGCCGAAACCATGCGTCGCGGTGGCGGTGTCGGTTACGACTTCTCGTCGATCCGTCCGCAAGGCGCCCGCGTCAAGGGTACCCACTCGCGTGCTTCGGGCCCGGTGTCGTACATGCGTGTGTTCGACCGCTCGTGCGAAACCGTGGAATCGGCCGGTGCCCGCCGTGGCGCCCAGATGGGTGTCATGCGTTGCGACCATCCGGATATCGAGCTGTTCATCCACGCCAAGGACAAAGGCGATCTGACCAACTTCAACATCTCGATCGGCGTCACCGATCCGTTCATGAAGGCGGTGGAAGTCGATGACTTCGTCGAACTCGTGCACGTTGCCGAACCGAACGAAGAAATCATCGCCGAAGGCGCCTACAAGCGTGAAGACGGCCTGTGGGTCTACCGCAAGGTGCGCGCCCGTGATCTGTGGGATCAGGTCATGCAGTCCACCTACGACCACGCCGAGCCGGGCATCCTGTTCCTGGATCGCATGAACAAGGACAACAACCTCAACTACTGCGAACTGATCGAAGCCACCAACCCGTGCGCTGAACAACCGCTGCCGCCTTACGGCTGCTGCTGCCTGGGTTCAATCGACCTCACCCACTTCGTCATCGCCCCCTTCGGCGCCAAGGCCGAGTTCGATTTCGCCGCCTTTGGTGAAGTGGTCAAAGTCTCGACCCGCATGCTCGACAACGTGCTGGATGACACCCACTGGCCGCTGCCGAACCAGCACCAGGAAGCCATGAACAAGCGTCGCGTTGGTCTCGGCTTCACGGGCCTGGGTGATGCGCTGTATATGCTCAAGCTGCGTTACGACTCGAAGGAAGCACTGGCCATGGCCTCGAAGATCTCCGAGTTCATGCGCGACACCGCCTATCTGACCTCGGTCGATCTGGCCAAAGAGCGTGGCGCTTTCCCCCTGTTTAACGCCGAACTGTATCTGTCGGGCGGTAACTTTGCCTCGCGTCTGTCGAACGACGTCAAGGCCGAGATCCGCAAGCACGGCCTGCGCAACTCGCACCTGCTCTCGATCGCCCCCACCGGTACCATCTCGCTGGCCTTTGCCGATAACGCCTCGAATGGTATCGAACCGGCCTTCTCGTGGACCTACACCCGTAAGAAGCGCATGGCTGATGGCACGATCAAAGAGTACGCCGTCGAAGACCACGCCTGGCGTCTCTACCGCCACCTGGGCGGTGATGTGAACAACCTGCCGGATTACTTTGTGACCGCGCTGGAACTCTCGGCCAAGGCTCACAAAGACATGGTTGCCGCCGTTGCGCCGTACATCGACACCTCGATCTCGAAGACCGTCAACGTGCCGGCTGACTACCCGTACGAAGACTTCCAGGATCTGTATATGCAGGCCTGGAAGGCAGGCCTGAAGGGTCTGGCCACCTACCGTCCGAACAGCGTGCTCGGCTCGGTGCTGTCGGTTGACACCCCGAAACAGGAAGAAGAGAAGAAGCAGCCGCAGGACTTTGTGACCGGCGACGCCAACCGTCGTCTGCACATCAAGGACCTACCGGCCCCGGTGCTCTCCTCGCTGCGCTGGCCGAACCGCCCGAACCTACCGGAAGGCAACCTGGCCTGGACCTACATGATCGACGGCCCGTTCGGCAAGTTTGCCCTGTTTGTCGGCCACGTTGAACAGGAAGCCAAAAACTGGCCGTTTGAAGTCTGGGTCAACGGCCCGGATCAACCGCGCGGCCTGGGCGCCGTCGCCAAGACCCTGTCGATGGACATGCGCGCTAACGACCCGGCCTGGTTGAAACTCAAACTGGACTCGCTGTCGAACACCCCGTCGGCCGGCGAATCCTTCGACATGGCCTTCCCGCCCAACGGCGAGCGTCAGCTCATGTCGTCGTCGGTTTCTGCCTTCGCCCAACTGGTGCGCTTCCGTGTCGAGCAACTGGGCTGGTTCAAGCAGGAACTGCCGACCCCGGTGTACGATGCCCTGATGAGCGCCAAGGAACCGAAGACCGGTACCGACGGCACCCTGTCGTGGACCGTAGACATCTTCAACCCGAACACCGGTGAAGACTTCGTGCTAGGCCTTAAGGAAATCACCCTGCCGGACGGCGTCAGCCGCCCGTACTCGATGTGGCTGTCGGGCAACTACCCGCGCGCCTTGGATGGTCTGTCGAAGCTGCTCTCCACCGACATGCGCGTCATTGATCCGGCCTGGATCGGCATGAAACTGCGCAAGCTGCTCGACTACCCGGAACCGCTCGGCGATATGCTCGCCTTCGTGCCGGGCTCGCGCAAGCAGCAGACCTACCCGTCGACCATTGCCTACCTGGCGCACCTGATCCTGCATCGCTACGCCATGCTCGGCATCCTCGACGAGAATGGCTTCCCCATCAAGCAGATGGGCATTCTGCAGGCACCGACCGAAGAAGGCGCCATCAAGCCGGTTCAGGGCAAACTGTGCAGTGAGTGCGGCAACACCACCATGATCCGCAAGGATGGTTGTGATTTCTGTACCGCCTGCGGCGCCGTGGGTACCTGCGGCTAAGCCAGCCTGATCGCAACACTCGCCCCGGAGCACGCTCCGGGGCTTTTTACTTTCATCGCCATGACAATGACCGAAACCACCCGCACGGCCGAAACCACCAAAAAATCTCTACAGGCACTCGCGCTCGCTGCACTCGGCATTGTCTTCGGTGATATCGGTACCAGCCCGCTCTATGCCTTTGAACAGGTGTTCTCCAATGGTATCCACTCGGTACCGGTGAGCCAGAACAATATCTACGGCGTGCTGTCGCTGTTCTTCTGGTCGCTGATGATGGTGGTCACCCTGAAGTACGTGATCTTCATGATGCGGGCAGACAACCACGGCGAAGGCGGCATCATGGCCCTCATGGCGCTGGCCATGGGCAAACTGCCGGAAGACTCGCCCAAACGCCGCACCTTGCTGATCCTTGGTTTGCTCGGCGCTTCGTTCTTTTACGGCGATGGCGTCATTACCCCGGCCATTTCCGTGCTGTCCGCGGTTGAAGGGCTGGAGCTAATCTCGCCCGACCTCAAGGACATGGTGATTCCCGTAGCCCTGGGTATTCTGCTGGCCCTCTTCTGGACACAGCGCCGCGGCACCGGCACCATTGGCCTCTTTTTCGGGCCAGTCATGCTCATCTGGTTTATCGCCATTGGTGCGCTCGGTGTTCTGAACATCCTGCAGCATCCGGGCGTGCTGGCTGCACTAAACCCCGTTTATGCCATCGAGTTTCTGGCCACGCATGGCCCATTAGCCTTTTTTGCGCTCGGCGCCGTAGTGCTCTGCCTGACGGGTGCCGAAGCCCTCTACGCCGACATGGGCCACTTCGGCCCACTGCC
>JACCDU010054648.1_pt1 | contig 18109 bp, 17 predicted proteins | sample 7446081 | NCBI WGS metagenome assembly JACCDU01 (sample SAMN15323447, study PRJNA562643) | freshwater metagenome | isolation source: river surface water | place: USA:Blue River Watershed | collected 2017-08-17
ACTTTTTTATAAAATTGGACCCAATGTTCAGGGCTGGACGGGTTGGATGAAAAGATCAACCAATTATGGTGTTACTTGGAGTAAGCCTGAACGCTTGCCGGATGGCATTTTAGGACCTATCCGAAACCAGCCATATGAAATTGACGGCATACTAATATGTCCATCAAGCACCGAAAAAAATGGATGGAAAGTGCATTTTGAGTATACCCCCGATGCTGGTAAAACCTGGACCAAGGGACCAGACCTTAATGACGCAAATCCCATTACCGGAATACAGCCTACCATGTTGAGACATAGTAATCAAATGTTACAAGCCCTTACTAGAAGTCAAAATGGAACGGCCAATGAAACCTGGAGTTACAATAACGGTAAAACCTGGACGCCCCTAAAGCAAACAAGTTTAATCAATAATAATTCGGGTATTGATGCCATTACATTACAAGACGGTAGACACTTACTTGTTTACAACAATTGTAAAGCACCAAGTAGGTCACCACTTAATGTGGCTATTTCAAAAGATGGAAAAAATTGGGAGCCCTTACTTGAATTAGAAAATGAAATAGGTGCCGAATTTTCTTACCCTTATGTAATTCAAACTGCAGATCAAAAAATTCATATTACCTATACCTGGAAGCGTAAAAAAATAAAGCATGTGGTGTTAACTGCTAGGTAAATGAAGCTGGGCGGTAATTTCGCGCAATGGTGCATTTTTATCAACTTCTTTAAATGATATAGTTCCGTTGTGAATGCCAGCAATAAGTTTAGTGATGGCGAGGCCAATACCTAGTCCTTGTTGCTCTGTTACTTCTCTATGGTGTTGTTCAAATAAGCGGTATTGATTGAGTGCTTCTGCTGTTGTGTGATTTGTTGTGTTGCTGACACTTATATTACTACCTCTGACGTCTTCAAAAATACGAACTACAATGGGTGTTCCTTTTTCCGAAAATTTACACGCATTTTCTATCAATTCTTTGGTAGCTGTATGAATCAGTTTAGAAAAAAATAAGGGCGGTTTTGGTTCGGTGTAATCTAAATCTTTAACCCTATCATATTTGAGCATCACCGTTTTTATAACGTCAATAATATGATGCGGATCTGGCGCACCCATTTCCGGCATTTCTTTTAGGTGTAGTGCTTTTTGAAGCGTATAATAGGTGTTTATTTTGTCGTAGGTGTTTATGAGCCTTTCGGCACTAATATGTAAGTAGCTACATAAACTTTGTAATTTTTCATTATTGATACTTATTGCATTTTCGGCAATGAGGTTGTTAAAATTAATAATCCCATTCATGGGCGTTTTAAATTCGTGACCTACCATGAGCTCGATGGTTTTTTCCAACATTGCCGCCTTTTGGCTTTGTAGTTGATTTAATTTTTCATGCTTGGAGAGTCTGGTTTCTATGGCAGTTAGTAAATCTTTGCTTTTAAAGGGTTTGTGCAAATAGTCGTCGGCCCCTAAATTCATGCCAGTTCGTAAATCGTTGGATTGTACTTTAGCCGTTAAAAAAATAAAGGGGGTAACAAAGGTTGGATCTTTTTTGAGTGCAGTGAGTAATGAAAATCCATCCATTTCTGGCATCATAATATCACAAATAATTAAATCAAAGGGGTTTTGCATGAGCGCCTTAATGCCAGCCGCTCCATTTGCAATAGGGGTTACCTCATAACCCGCCATTTCAACAATTTCTTGAATGGAATCTCTAATGTCTTGTTCGTCCTCAATAACTAAAATCTTTTTCATTCAAATGTATTAAGTGGGAAACTAATTAATATGGCTGTTCCTTTATGGATATTACTTTTTATGTGAATTTGCCCTAAGTGTTGTTGCACGAGGTAGTGCACAAGCATGAGGCCTAGTCCAGTTCCCTCAATGCTTCCTACATTACTACCCCTCAAAAAGGCAGTAAATAGTTGTCTTTTATATTTTTCAGGTATTCCAATGCCCGCGTCAACTACAAGTAGTGTCCATTTGTTTTTTTGAAAACGAATTTGCGCCTGCGGCGCTCTCTTATTGGGTGAATATTTGAATGCATTTGATATGATATTTTCAAATATCATATGTAGCATATTGCTATCGGCAATTTGTGCTTTTCGCTCCCCTTTTGTTTTTACCTCTAATTGTCTACCGTCTTTGTATGGCATAAACGATTCTGTAGCTACTTTATGTAAAATAGACACCACATTGCAACTACTTAATTGAAGGGCTAGGTTCCCCGATTCAATTTTGCTGATGAGTAAAAAGTCGTTGAGTAGTTTGGTCATTTTATCTACTTGACTAATAATTCTGGAGAGGTATTTTGAAGTAGCAATGGGAATGTTTTGAAACTGATTGGCAGTTTGCATTTCTAGTATTTCGGCACTGGATAAAATAATGGACAAAGGCGTTCTTAATTCGTGAGAAACCAGGTTGATAAAATTTGATTTTAATTGACTGAGTCTACGAGCGGCACGTTCTGCTTTTTGATGTTCCTGCTCTGCTCTTATGATGTCAGTGATATTAGTAAAAAACACAGCCACATGTAGTTTGTTGGTATTGTAATCGGTAAATTTTGTGAAGTGATAACTAAGCCTCACTTTCTTTTTTTGCGCATCTAGTAACCAGGCTTTTTTGTTTTGATGGACATACGACTCTGTGGCAGTATAGGAAATAAAATTTTTTAAAAATTGTCCGCCGCTACTTTTAATGATATCAAAAATGTTTTTTGAATTACTGCCTGAAGTTTGTTTCCACATGGGATTGGCATAGGTTAACTGCCCTTCGTGGGAACAAACAACAACGAGTTGTTCCATGGCATCAATCAAATGCCTAAAGTCTTTTTCACGTTCTATTTGTAGCTTTTCACGATTTCTAATATTGGTAATATTAATACCATATCCAATGACAAAATCATGGTTACCGTTTTGGTCCCTAACCGGAAAAAATTTTCGAAGATTAAAAACGGGTTTGCCTTCTTTATCTTTATTGATTTCTTCAAACTCTACTTGTATGCCTTCCGCTAGGGCTTCTGTAAAATAAGACCTTCTGTTAATGGCAAGTTCCATGGGTTTGTTAAATGCGCTACAATATTCGAAATCATTTTTACCAATAATCCAACTTCTCGAATCTCCTTTAGAAAGGGCCAGCTTGTTTACGTACAAATAATTATGGTTGGTATCAAATATGGCAATGTCGGCGGGGATATTAAAAAGCAGTTGCTTGAAAAAATCATTTTCTTGTTGTAGTGAATGTATCAAATGCATTTGATCCCCCATGGTTATCTGACTTTTAATTGTTGCTGTTCAATGACTTCATTTGCTGTGCTTGTTAATAGTTCCAGTAGTTTATTTTTATTGATAGGCTTTTGGATATAGCCACTGATACTAGAGGCATCTTCTTTTTTTGTAAAATGCTCGTAACTCGAAGCGCTAATCACGATAATGCGTGTAAATGGGTATAATGCTTGATTATTTATAACAGCCTTTATAACCGCGTATCCATCCATGATTGGCATATTTAGGTCAAGAAGCATGATGGTGGGAATATTTTTACCAAGGTTTAATTGCCTCATGGCATCTTCACCGTTAATTGCATCAGCGGTGATACAATCAAAAGATTGCAGCAAAAAGTGAAGTAAAGCTCTGTTTACTTCGTCGTCATCTACTATGAGTAACCTACATTTTGAAACCTTCAAAGGCATATCTTGACAAGCTAGCATTTTAGTTATCAATCACCCATTTTTGCCCCTCATTTGAGCCATGTATTTACCGCAAATTTTATTAGACGTCTTCCGCCTAAAGCCATAAATTAGCTGAAGTATTCTATTATTATACGCTAAACCCTTGTTATGCAAATACTTAAATCCACCATTCTTACCACTATTTTATGTGCTTTTATAATGGCACCCATGGTAGCTCAAACCAAAAAAGGAGGGAATTGGACCTCGCTTTTTAATGGAAAGGACTTAACTGGGTGGAAGCAGTTGAATGGAAAGGCCAAATACGAGGTAATCAATGGAGAGATTGTAGGTGCTACTGTTTTAGGAGAGCCCAATTCTTTTTTAGTAACGGAAAAAAATTACGGTGATTTTATATTGGAACTAGAATTCAAATTAGACGACATGATGAATTCTGGCATTCAATTTAGAAGTGAAAGCAAACCAGACTATTTAAATGGTAGGGTACATGGGTATCAATACGAAATTGATCCATCACCAAGGGCATGGACAGCGGGCATATATGATGAGAGTCGCAGAGATTGGCTGTACCCTGTGTCTTATAATGAGCCAGCTAAAACGCTCTTTAAATTTCAGGCTTGGAATACATGCCGTATCGAATGTATTGGAAATACCATCCGTACTTTTTTAAATGGAAAACCGGTAGCTAGTTTAGTGGATGACCTAACGGCTTCTGGATTTATTGCACTTCAAGTTCACTCTATTGGTAAACCAGAAGAAGCAAATAAAAAAATTAGGTGGCGAAATATTAAAATTCAAACCACCAATTTACAGGCCACACCACTCGAGCCCATATTTGTAGTAAACCTACTGCCCAATCATGTGTCGGAGCAAGAAAAAATGCAAGGGGTGCATTTATTATTTGATGGTAAAACGACAAACGGATGGAGAGGCGCCTATAAAGCAGGTTTTCCGGATAAGGGTTGGAGCGCACAGGATGGTATTTTAACGGTACAATCTTCTAATGGTGCAGAGTCTACCAATGGTGGTGACATTGTATCTGAAAAAGAATACGATGCATTTATTTTTCAGTTCGAATTTAAAATGACACCAGGTGCCAATAGCGGCGTAAAATATTTTGTTACAGAAAAAGAAAATAATGCGGGTTCTGCTATTGGTTTGGAATATCAAATACTCGATGACGCCCTCCACCCTGATGCTAAATTAGGGTCCATTGGAAATAGAACATTAGGATCACTCTATGATTTGATACCTGCTGTTAAAGAAAACCGCGCGCGCCGTAAAATTGGCGAATGGAATAGAGGCATGATTAAAGTAACAAAAGACGGCACCGTATCGCATTATTTAAACGGTTGGAAAATGCTTGAATACAAAAGAGGTGAGCAATATTTTTATGCACTGGTGGCAAAAAGTAAATATGCCAACTGGCCTAATTTTGGCATGGCGCCAAAAGGTCGATTGCTACTACAAGACCATGGCAATGAAGTTTCTTTTAGAAGCTTAAAAATGCAAATGCTGCAATAAAAAAATTACGCTTTACTTTCTTGCCATGAAATGCTGCGGCTATTTTCGGTGGCAGGTGTTTTTTCTCGCATAATTTTAAGCATCAGCCCAATTGTTTCTGTGGCAGCTGCCTCGCCACTATAATAGGCATAGGAAATAGTGGGTGGCAGTAGACTCGGCATCCCAGTTTCACTCATACCAAACAAATCTATAGGAGATGGAGCAGCTTGTAAAGCCTGCCAGGCGCCAAGTATGAGTGCATCGTTCATGCAAAAAATGGCATCATATTTATTTTGTGCTATCGCGCGTTTACAAAGCGAAAATGCTTCTGAGGTGGATGCAGCATACTCCACACTAATATTATTTTCGTGAGCTGAAACTTTATCTATAAAAGCGTTTAAAATAAGCTCTGTTCTTTGTGCGGTGCTTTCATCAAAAACGGCTAGAATTTGCTTTTTATTTTTTGCTACTATTTTTTGTGCAACGAGAGTGGCTACCGGCTCAATATCTTCTTTAAAATAATGCACCCCTGTACTTGGAAGGTTGCCTCCAACTACAATAACAGGAATACCCAACTCTTTTATTTTTTTAAATTTTGGATTGGGGGCTTGTAGTGGATCTTGGCATATAATAATGCCGTGTACTTTATTTTGTTTGCAAAATTTTATTTGTGCAGTCGTGCTAACTGTATTATTTGTAAGTGGCAAAACCAGTAAACTATAATCTGCGTTTTCTGCTAACTGATTGGCCATATGTAAAAAACTTTGAAAATAGTTTGAAGGCGTAACTGGTATAAAGAGTGCTATGAAATGGCTACTTCTAATGGCGTTGTACACCGTATTTGGATTGGGAGAATAATTTAGTTTAGCAGCTGCTGCCAGTACTTTTTTTCTGGTTTGCACCGAAATATCTGGATGTCCTTTAAGCGCCCGAGATACTGTTGAAATACTGATCCCTAGTGTAGTAGCTATTTTATGTAGCGTAGTGTCTGACATAATTAAAATTAGTTACTTTTGACCTAATCTATTCCAAATATGCAGCATTCATTTAGTTACGAGAAAAATAAAGTGATCCAAGGTGTGCGTTATCACTTTGTACAGGACAGGGCCATTAAATTACTCGTGATACTGATCAATGTTTTTGCGATTGTTTCGGCTGCATTATTTTATTCAAAAAAAATTAGGCCAGAACCTTTTTTATTGGGATCCTTATTGTGGCTTGTGATGATGGTTACATTTTGGTACATCATGCCACATTCTATTTATAAAAAAGCAGCCACTTTCAAAGATAGCTTTACCATTTTGTTTACCGATATGCAGGTGAGCCTTAGTAATGACAGAGGAACTGTTAACTGGGACTGGCAAAAATTTTCAAAATTTTTTGAAAGCCCGCATTTCTTTCATTTGTATTTTGATGCTAAATCTTTTTTTATTGTCCCCAAAGAAGGCATGACCGAAGATATGCGTCATGAACTGAGGGGGTTACTCAATAAAAAAATAGGCGCCTAAACTTTATAAGGTTTTTTGCATTTCGTAGTGCGGGATGGTGACTTCTTCAAATTCATCGCCTTCAATCTCGTAACCTAATTTTTCGTAAAAGCCTACCGCCGATTTTCGGGCATGCATATGTAATACTTTATAGCCTCTATCGCGGGCTACATTTTCGGCAAAATTCATAATAACCCGTCCAATTCCTTTTCCTTGTAGTCCAGAAACCACTGCCATTTGACGCAAACGGATGTTCGTTTTATTGTCTGGGGTTAATATACAACAGCCTTCCAAGTCATCATCTTCAAAAAAACCAATTAAAATGTCATCCTTTTCTTTGTCCAAATCGGCCTGGTCAAAGGTTAAACCAAGTGGATGACGCAGTATTTGGAACCTTAAATCAACCATTTTCTGGTATGAAGGAGATCCAAATTCAATTATTTTTAAAGACATATTGTGAGGTTTAGCTACAATATAGGCATGATTTTCATGATTTTAGGCGCTAGTTCTAGGTTTGTGCATAATTGAGCTGCGGGCCTGTGGAAACAAAAATGTCCGAAAAGATTGGTTATTTAACAAAAAGTATATTTTTGCGCCGTAAACAAAACCTTTTACAATGTCAGACATCGCAACAAGAGTTAAGAAAATCATCGTTGACAAATTAGGCGTAGACGAAGCTGAAGTTACAAATGAAGCTTCTTTTACCAATGACCTCGGTGCAGATTCACTCGATACCGTTGAATTAATTATGGAATTCGAAAAAGAATTCAACATTTCTATTCCAGACGAGCAGGCTGAAACCATTACTACAGTTGGCCAAGCTGTTGCCTACTTGGAAGAGCACGCTAAATAAGCATTCTATTTAGGAATAATTTTTTTAATCCGCCTTTCTGAAGTTTACTACTTTGAAAGGCGGATTATCACTTAATCAGGTTTAAGTTATGGCACTTAAAAGAGTTGTTGTTACAGGAATTGGTACGCTAACACCTATTGGTAATAATCTCAATGATTATTGGAACAATTTATTAGCGGGCGTTTCAGGGGCAGCACCTATTACTCTTTTTGACGCTTCTAAATTTAAAACACGTTTTGCGTGTGAGATTAAGGGCTTTGATCCAACTCAGTTTATGGATCGTAAAGAAGCCAGAAAATTAGACCGTTTTGCACAAATTGCCCTTGTAGCCAGCGATCAAGCTGTTGCAGACGCGGGTATCTCAAAAGACAATGTAGATCCTGACCGTGTAGGTGTCATTTTTGCAAGTGGCATTGGTGGTCTCGTAACTTTTCAAGAAGAAGTATTAAACTTCGCCGCAGGAGATGGAACACCCCGTTTCAATCCTTTCTTTATTCCAAAAATGATTTTAGATATTGCTGCCGGACAAATTTCCATGCGTCATGGATTTAGAGGTCCTAACTATGCAGTGGTGAGTGCTTGTGCATCTAGTACCAATGGTATTGTTTGCGCGGTAGACACCATCAGATTAGGAAAAGCAGATATCGTTGTTGCCGGTGGTGCCGAAGCCGTAATTGGTGAAGCAGGTATTGGTGGTTTTAACGCCATGAAAGCCATGAGTGAGCGCAACGATGACCCAGCAACTGCCAGCCGCCCTTACGACAAAGACAGAGATGGATTTGTAATGGGAGAAGCTGCGGGTGCCCTAATTTTAGAAGATTATGACCACGCTGTAAAACGTGGTGCCAAAATATATTGTGAAATTGCTGGCGGTGGTGCAACTGCCGATGCCTACCATTTAACGGCCCCACACCCAGAAGGGTTAGGCGCATTAAACGTTATGCGCGCTGCACTAAAAGATGCAGATATGCAGCCCGAGGAAATTGATTATATCAATACACACGGAACTTCAACACCGCTTGGTGATGGCGCCGAAACAAAAGCCATTACAGGTGTATTTGGTGAGCACGCATACAACTTAAATATTTCGGCTACAAAATCAATGACAGGTCACTGCCTTGGTGCTGCTGGTGTTATTGAAACTATTGCATGTATCCAGTCGGTAATTCATGATATTGTTCCGCCTACCATCAACCATTTTACAGACGATCCAACCCTAGATCCAAGACTTAATTTCACATTCAATACCCCTCAAAAAAGAGTGGTGAATGCAGCTTTAAGTAATACGTTTGGATTTGGCGGGCACAATGCTTGTGTGATTGTCAAAAAATTCATAGCTTAAGTTGTGCAATTTTTTAAGCAACTTTTTTCATCTTCTTCATCAAATAGTTTTGATCAGCAATTAAGAAACGTGCTTGGTTTTAAACCAGGTAAATTACTGCTGTATTCTACTGCATTAAGCCACCGTTCTGTGAAAGAAACGGCAGAAGCAAACAATGAGCGTTTAGAATATTTAGGAGACGCTGTGTTAAGTGCTGTTGTTGCCGATTATTTATTTAAAAGATACCCCTACAAAGGCGAAGGATTTTTAACAGAGATGCGCAGCAAAATGGTAAACAGACAACAACTCAATGATGTTGCTTTAAAAATGGGGCTTCGAAAATTAACGATGTACAATAAATTTGACAACGCTTTAAAAGGAAGTCAAATTTTTGGTAATACGCTAGAAGCCTTGGTGGGAGCGGTTTACCTCGATCAAGGATATATTAAAACGCAGGCCTGGGTACTCAAGCAAATTGTGATACCACATATGTTTGTGGACGATTTAGAACAGATCGATATTAATTTGAAAAATAAATTAATTGGCTGGGCTAGTAAAAATGGCAAACTATTAGACTTTGAACTCGTGGAAGAAAAGATGGAAGGAACCCGCAGGCTTTTTACCATTCATGTTACCATCGACGGCGAAGTGATTGCGTTAGGAAAGGGCTACAATAAAAAAGATGCGAGTCAAGTAGCGGCGCAGGTAGCCGTAGAAAAATTAGCACTGTAAGCCCGCTGTTTTTTTGCGCCATTACATGAAGACACTATTTCGCTTTAATAATTTCTTGGCATAATTCTACTAGCACACCCCCAGTATCTTTAGGGTGTAAAAAGCAAACCCATTTATTATCGGCTCCTCTTTTGGGCGCTTCTTGGAGTAGGGTAAAGCCCTCCCTTTGCATTCGGGCCATTTCGGCGTAAATATCCTCCACTTCATAAGCGATATGATGGATGCCTTCCCCCTTTTTGTCTATGTATCTTGCGATAACCCCTTCAGGATCAGTGGAACATACCAGTTCAATTTTACTGTCGCCCACTTTAAAAAAGGCAGTATTTACTTTTTCAGAAGCCACGAGCTCCTGTTTGTAGCAAATTGTGTTTAACATTTTCTCGTATAATGGCACAGAAACTTCAAAATTTTTGACCGCGATACCAATATGTTCGATTTTTTTCATGACAAGCCGTTTTTTGCTTTTACGAATTGAGAAAAAATGAGGTTTTGACCCCCTTTTGACCCGCAATTATAAACCTATTGCAGTACTTTCGTGTTTATAAGACAAGCAAATTTCAGAATATTATGTTGAAGTTACCTATTTACCTAGATAATAACGCCACAACCCCAATGGATCCAAGGGTTTTAGAGGCGATGATTCCTTATTTTACCGAGCATTTTGGTAATGCAGCAAGCCGTAACCACCCGTTTGGATGGGAGGCAGAAGAAGCAGTAGATTATGCACGTGAGCAAGTAGCTAAATTGATTGGTGCCGACCCTAAAGAAATCATCTTTACATCGGGCGCTACAGAGGGTGACAATCTTGGTATCAAGGGTGTGTATGAAATGTATGCTAGTAAGGGCAATCATATCATTACTTGTACGACCGAGCACAAAGCGGTTTTAGATACCTGTAAACATATTGAGCACTTAGGTGGTGAAGTAACTTACCTTCCAGTGGCTGCTAATGGTTTAATTGATCTAACAGCATTAGAAGCAGCTATTAAGCCAACCACTATTTTAATTGCCATCATGTACGCCAACAACGAAATTGGTGTAGTGCAACCGGTAAAAGAAATTAGCGCTATTGCTAAAAAGCATGGTGTATTATTTTTCTCTGATGCAGTGCAGGCTGTTGGTAAAATTCCAGTAGACGTAAACGCAGATGGTATTGATATTATGGCATTTACAGCACATAAAATGTACGGTCCTAAAGGAATTGGTGCACTTTATGTTCGTCGTAAAAATCCACGTGTTAAAGTTACTGCTCAAATGGACGGTGGCGGACACGAAAGAGGTATGCGTAGCGGTACTTTAAACGTACCGGGTATTGTAGGTTTTGGTAAAGCATGTGAACTTGCTAGACTAGAAATGGCTGCCGATGCTGAGCGCTTAAGCAAGCTAAGAGATAAGCTAGAAGCGGCTTTAACGCAAATAGATGAATCATATGTAAATGGTAGCACCGAGCACCGTTTACCACACGTTGCAAATATTTCTTTCAAATATGTAGAAGGAGAAGGCTTAATGATGGGCTTTAATAAAACCATTGCACTCTCTTCAGGTTCTGCTTGTACTTCTGCATCACTTGAGCCTAGCTATGTATTAAAAGCATTAGGTTTAGGAGATGATTTAGCACACAGTTCACTTCGTTTTGGACTTGGACGTTTTACCACCGATGAGCAAATTGATTATACCATTAAAGCAGTAACTGATACAGTTTTAAAACTTCGTGAAATGAGCCCACTTTGGGAAATGTTCAAAGAAGGTATCGATTTAGATTCTATCGAATGGGCGCACCATTAATTTATAAAATTATTATTTTTACCCTTTCAAAATAAAAATATGGCATACTCAGAAAAAGTTATCGATCATTATAGCAATCCTAAAAACGTAGGAACTTTAGATAAGGCAAAAAAGAATGTAGGTACAGGTTTAGTTGGTGCTCCAGAATGTGGCGACGTTATGCGCTTACAAATTGAAGTAGACGACGCTTCAGGTGTTATTACCGATGCTAAATTCAAAACCTTTGGATGTGGCTCTGCTATTGCTTCTTCATCACTTGCAACCGAGTGGTTAAAAGGTAAAACTGTAGATCAAGCTGTTGCTATTGACAACATGGATCTAGTAGAAGAATTAAATTTACCGCCAGTAAAAATTCACTGTTCTGTATTAGCTGAAGATGCTATTAAAGCAGCTATCAATGACTACCGCACTAAAAACGGTTTAGAAGCATTACAGTTTGAAGAAAAAGGCGTTCACTAATCATATTTAACCGAGCATTCATTTCCAAATGGTAGCTACCGAAAATACAATCTATGTTAGCGAAAAGGCGAAGTCCAAGGTTTTACAACTGATGGAGGATGCTGGCATTACTGGCGATAGTAGTTATTTTTTGCGTGTAGGTGTCGTTGGTGGTGGATGCTCTGGTCTTAGTTACAAACTTGATTTTGACAACGAGGTAAAACCCATGGATCAAGTTTTTGAAGACAATGGGGTTAAGGTAGTAACCGACCTCAAAAGCTTTTTATACCTCGTAAACACCGAGCTTGATTTTTCGGATGGGCTCAATGGCAAAGGTTTTTATTTCAATAACCCCAATGCGAGCCGCAGTTGTGGCTGTGGGGAAAGCTTTTCTGTATAATTTAACTTTTTACTTTTTAAGATTGGCTAAGAACAATTAGTTTTGGGCCATGCTAAATATTAGCCTCAAAGAGTGGAAGCAGTTTTTTACTAGCCTAACAGGCTACATGGCACTCTGCCTTTTTTTACTTCTCACAGGCCTTATTTTATTTGTTTTTCCTGACACCAGTATTTTGGATATGGGTTATGCAACCCTTGCCGGTTTTTTTAATATTGCTCCATGGCTACTCATTTTTATGATACCCACCATTACCATGCGCAGTTTTTCCGAAGAATATAAGTCGGGCACTTTTGAATTACTTAAAACACTCCCTATTCGTCCTGCGGTACTCGTGTATGGAAAATATATAGGTGCACTGCTTGTTGTGTTATGTTTACTCCTGCCTACTTTACTATATGGTGTTGCCGTAGAGTCGCTATCTGTAGTGGGTGGAATTGATATGGGTGCTACTGCTGGTTCGTATTTGGGATTATTTTTATTAGCTGGCGTATTTGTAGCTATCGGTATTTGTGTAAGTAGTTATACAAATAATACCGTTGTTGCTTTTATTGGCGCTGCATTTATTTGCTACTTACTATTTGCAGGTTTCGAAGCAGTGAGTAAGCTTTCTTTTTTTGAAGGAAAATTAGGGTACTTTATAGAAGTGTTGGGACTCAAATTCCATTACAAAAGTATTAGTAGAGGTGTTGTTAGAATAGATGATGTCATTTATTTTTTAGCTTTCACATTTAGTTGTTTGTTTATCACCAAGCAAAATATTATTAAGCGCTAACTGCATCTAAAGTATGTTTCAAAAATATTCAAATATTATTATTGGATGCTTACTGGTTGGCGTTATTTATGCTTCTAACGCTTGGTTGCATGGAAGCCTAGACCTCACTGCCGAAAAGCGTTATAGCCTTAGTGAAGCCACAAAAAAATTATTGGATAAAAAACTGGATAGCGCCATAACTGTCGAAGTTTTTTTAACTGGCGACTTACCTGCCGATTATAAAAAATTAAATATTGCTACTGCCGAAATTTTAGAAACATTTGCGTCTTACGCTGCAAGTTCGGTGCAGGTTTCATTTGTGGAACCAGGTAGTGGTATTAAAGATGAAGCTGCAAAAGTTAAATTATATGATAGCCTTGCTGCGCTTGGTGTGGTATTTGAAAGAACGGCTATCAACGAGGGTATCGAAAAATCAACATCACAACTTATTGTGCCAGCTGCCATTGTGCGTTATGGTAACCGCGCGCCAGTAGTGGTTGATTTAAGAAGCAGTAAAAAAATATTTTCTAGTTATAATGTTATAGAAGCGGTAGAACCTAAAGAAGACAAAGAAGCTACACGCAATGCAGCAGAAGCATTACTCGAATATAAATTTGCGGCCGCTATTGATAAAGCTACCAAAGTGAGTTATCCAACTGTTGCCTATTTAGTAGGTAATGGCGAGCCCACCGATTTAACGGTGAGTGATTTAGCAGAAACACTCAGAAACGATTATAACCTAGGCATTTTTGATTTAAAAGCGGGTTACCCCAGTGCTGCTAATATCGATTTGTTACTCATAGTAAAACCTACAATACCTTTTACCGAAGAAGACCAATTGAAAATTGATCAGTACGTTTTAAATGGCGGAAAAGTAATCTGGTTTATCGATAAACTGCACGCCGAATTAGATAGTTTAATGCGCACACAAGCTGGTTATACGGCTTATGATAGAGGGTTAAATATCGATCCGCTTTTATTTAAATACGGCGTACGTATTAATGGTGATTTGGTGCAGGATTTAAACTGCGCTAAACTCCCAATTGTGGTAGGTAAAAATCCGGACGGGTCACCAACCATGCAGCGTATTCCTTGGCCTTACTATCCTTTTTTAACAACCCCTTCCGACAATCCGATTACAAAAAATATGGACCGGGTGCTGCCTATTTTTCCATCCAGTATTGATACCGTTAAAGCGCCGGGCATTAAAAAAACAATTTTACTTGCTACCGACACCAGCTCCCGCAGTATAGCTTCGCCTGCCATGGTGTCTTTAAACAGTGTGCAGTCTGAAGCAGATTTATATACGTTTACAAAAAGTCATATTCCAGTAGCTGTTTTACTCGAAGGGCAATTTTCGTCTTTATTTGCTAATAATTTGGCTACTACTGTGATGGATTCGGTGCAGCGTTTTACAGGACTTCCTTTTTTACGCAAAGGTGTTAAAGAAACCAAGCAAATTGTAGTTTCTGACGCAGATATTGTAACAAATGCGGTTACAAAAACAACGGGTCCACTTCCTATGGGAGAACTACCATTTGAGGCATTTCAATTTGCAAATAAAACTTTTTTGCTTAATGCCATCGATTATTTAGTAAACGATAACGGACTTTTTGAATCTAGAAATAAAGTAGTAGTGCTGAGATTACTCGATAAACAAAAAGTAGCGGATCAAAAAACAATCTGGCAAATGGTAACTATCGCCGGACCTATTTTACTTTTACTTCTCATTGGCCTTCTTGTTTCATTTTGGCGCAAGAAAAAATACTTATAACGGATATTTATGACCGCATCACATCAGTTGGTTTATTTCATTTTTGCAATAGTACTTGTACTTGCGCTTATACTTGATCTTGGGCTACTTAGTAAAAAAGATAAAACCATAACAATCAAGCAGGCGCTACTTCAAACCTTATTTTGGGTGGCACTCGCTATTGGTTTTTTTGTATTTGTTTGGGTAGAGGAAGGGCAAAAAACAGGGCTGGAATATCTTAGTGCTTATTTGATGGAGTGGAGTTTAAGTGTCGATAATATTTTTGTATTTATCTTAATCTTCAATGCTTTTAAAGTAAATGAAAAGTATTATCCGCGTGTACTACTGGTGGGCATTTTGATGGCCATTGTGTTTAGGGTACTATTTATAACCGTTGGCGTAGCGCTGGTAGAACAGTTTCACTGGCTACTCTATATTTTTGGCATTTTCTTACTCTATACCGGATTCAAAATGTTTACCTCTAATGAATCTGAAGAGTTTGATCCGCACGATACGGCGATCTACCGTTTTCTAAAAAAATACCTACCACTTTCAGGCACCGATGGTAATGGTAAATATGTTATTCGTGTAAACGGTAAACCACAGTATACCACGCTCTTTGTTGTTGTGGCATTACTAGCTGTTATTGACCTCGTATTTGCACTTGATTCCATACCTGCAGTGATGGGCATTTCTACCGACAAATTGGTTATATATACTTCCAATATTTTTGCGGTACTAGGCCTTAGATCCTTGTTTTTTTTACTAAGAGGTGCTGTTTCTAAATTTGATTATTTACAACAAGGCATTGCCATAGTGCTAGTTTTTATTGGTGTAAAAATGCTTGGCGAACATTATTTAAACCAGTGGATGGATAAAAATACACAGGTTGTTTTATCGCTATTGTTTATCGTAGTTTGTATTGGCGGATCCATTCTATACTCTATTTCACATAAAAAGAAAGGAACACCAAAAGACATTACAGACGGGTCTATGTCTTAATTTACCTACATGAAATACACGGCAAAAGATATTGCACAAATACTTGACCAATCTGTTACTGATGCAGAAGGGATCTTAATTGAGCAGCTTTTGACGGATAGTAGAAAACTTGTATTTCCGACGCAAACCTTATTTTTTGCACTTCCTGGTCCTCGAAGAGATGGGCATGAATTTATAGAAAACTTATACGATCAGGGTGTTCGCTGTTTTGTAGTGAACCAACAAATGGATCTTTTAAAATGGAAGACCTATTGCTCAGGTGCAGTTTTTTTTGAAGTACCCAACTGTCTCACCGCACTACAAAAAATTGCAGCCCACCACCGCAGTCATTTTAATATTCCTGTCATTGGAATTACGGGTAGTAATGGTAAAACCGTTGTTAAAGAATGGTTGTATCAACTACTGAGTCCTTCTTATCATATTGTTAGAAGTTCACGAAGTTATAATTCTCAAATTGGCGTTCCACTTAGTGTATGGAAAATGAACGCAACCCATGAGCTGGCCATTTTTGAAGCAGGTATTTCTACCACCCATGAAATGGAGCACATTGCACCAGTTATCAAACCTACCATTGGGGTGTTTACGCATATGGGTCATGCACATGCCGAAGGGTTTAGTGGCATGCAGCAAAAAATTCAAGAAAAGCTAAGGTTGTTTGAAACCGTTGATACAATTATTTATGGCAAAGATGTACTAAATGAGGGTGTTGATATTGAAGCAGATGCTTCTATTTTTAACCGTCCTATTACATTTTATTCTTGGAGTAGAACAGTACCGGCAACCCTTGTTATTACAAGTGAAATCAATACTCTAAATTTTACCGAACTACAATTGTTGGTGGCGGGCCAAACGCATGTGATACAGCTGCCCTTTACAGACAAGGCCTCTATAGATAATGCCATGCTTTGTATGCTTACGCTACTAGCACTTGGTAAAAACTTTTCATTTATTGCTAACGGCATAAAGCAGTTAACGCCGGTAGACATGCGCATGCAATTAAAAAAAGGAATGAATGGCTGTGCTTTTATTAATGATAGTTACAATTTAGATTTTGATTCTTTTGTTGTGGCTGGTTTTTATTTAAAAGCACAGGCTGCAGGTAGGGATTCTAGTATCGTGGTATCTGATTTTGCAGAAACGGGTGAAGCCTCCCAAAACCTTTATGCGAAAGTTGCCAAACATGCTGCAACCCTTGGTATCAAGCGGTTTATTGGAATTGGGAGTCAAATAAAAAAGAATCAATCCGTCATTCAAAAAGAGTTTTCAAATACCCCTACACAGCTTTATTTTTTTGATAGTACTACTTCGTTTTTACAGCAGTTTCGACTACAAGATTTTTCCAACGAATTTATTTTATTAAAAGGAGCGCGTGTTTTTGAATTTGAGCGCATTGCAAAATGGCTGGAACAAAAAATGCATGAAACAGTGCTTGAAATTAATTTAACGGCACTGGCGCATAACGTAAAACAAATACAACATACGATTGGAGCATCCACCAAATTAATGGCGGTTGTAAAAGCATTTTCATATGGTAATGGAAGTGCCGAAATTGCAAGAACGCTCGCCGCTGTTAAAACAGATTATTTAGCGGTAGCCTATGTAGATGAAGGGATTGAATTACGCAGAGCTGGCATTCACTTACCCATTATGGTGATGAGTCCTGACGAGGCTGGCTTTGATGCGATGGTGGCTTATGGCTTGGAGCCAGAAATTTATTCATTTGAAATATACGAGGCCTTTGCATCATTTTTAAATATCCAGGGCCTTGAAGCATATGGTATTCATATAAAAATAAATACGGGCATGAATCGTTTGGGTTTTGAACCCGCCGATACTACAATGCTAGCCCAAAAATTAGTGTCTGATAAGCGCATGGTTGTAAAATCAGTAATGAGTCATTTGGTGGCCAGTGATGCGCCAGCGCATGATGCTTTTACGCGCGAACAGCTCGCTGTTTTTGAACAGGTTTGTAGCGGTTTAGAGGCGCAAATTGGATATACATTTATTAAACATATTGCAAATTCCCATGCCGTTCAAAGACATCCGGCGGCTACACTAGACATGGTCCGCGTTGGGATTGGGCTTTATGGCACGAGCGCCAATGCTTCAAATGGCTTTAGAAAAGTAGCTTCATTAAAAACAACCATTGCGCAAATTAGACAGGTGCCTGCAGGTGCCTCGGTTGGATACGACCGTGCAGCGATGATGGAAAAAGATACCCGAATTGCAACCGTTCGTATTGGTTATGCCGATGGGTATGACAGACGATTTAGTAATGGCATAGGTAAAATGTATATAAAAGGGGTATTATGTCCGGTGGTGGGGCTGGTTTGTATGGATATGACCATGATTGATGTAACGGACGTAAAAGACATTTCGATAGATGACGAGGTAGAAATTTTTGGTGAAC
>JACCDU010926660.1_pt1 | contig 18109 bp, 14 predicted proteins | sample 7446081 | NCBI WGS metagenome assembly JACCDU01 (sample SAMN15323447, study PRJNA562643) | freshwater metagenome | isolation source: river surface water | place: USA:Blue River Watershed | collected 2017-08-17
ATGATGCCTTTTCCTAATGAACTTGTTACTCCGCCCGTAACAAAAATGTACTTCGCTTTTTTATTGATCCCCTTGCCAGACATTCTTTTCTTTTGTTTATTGGTTACGGGAAACAAAGATACGAATAATAACCACATCGAATTAATCCTATTTTTATTTTATCTTGCATTGTAGATAGTTTTTTAAAGTTTTTATGTCCCTCCAACTATATTCTGCCTCTGCTGGTTCTGGCAAAACCTATACTTTGACTGTTGAGTATATAAAGTTGGCGCTTCATGCTTACGAGAGTAGGGGGTATTTTCGACGGATTTTAGCTGTCACATTTACGACCAAGGCTGCCGAAGAAATGCGTTCGCGAATTATCGAATTTTTATCAGGAATCGCTGGTGTAGATTCACTGCCAGAAAACCAACAAACAACCTATCGAGATATAATTTCTAGCATTCAACGAGATTATCAGCTAGAGCATATTCAAATCTCGGATGCCGAGTTAATTAAAAGAGCTCAACATACGCAACAGCAAATATTGCAAGACTATGGTTTATTTTCCGTGATGACAATTGATGCATTTGTTCAACGACTAAGCTCGACTTTTATTGAAGAATTAAATTTACCAAGTCAATTTGAAGTAATGCTTGATTCCAATCAATTGATGGATCAATTATTGGATCAACTATTAGAAAAAGTAAATCAACAGGGAGATCCAGTGATAACTAATTTGATTGTTGACTTTGCTAAAAATGAAGTTGGCGAGGGACGAAGTTGGAACTTGCTAAGACAAAATTTACATGATTTTCTGAAGATTTGTCTTAGCGAGGAATATTATAAGATTAAAAAGGATATGGATCCTTTGAGTATTACTGATTTCCTTCAAATTGAGCAACAAATTGCTTTAACAATGGCGGAAATAAATGCTCAATTAATCGATTTAGCTAGCCAATTTCTTAAGGTTCTTTCAGATGCCCAGATTGAAGGAGATATGTTGACTGGCGGGAAGAATTCAATTGCTGGACATTTTAATAAAATTATTAATAATGGCCAATTTGAAGATAATAAACTCGGAAATTTACGCAAAGGTGTTGAATCAGGTCAATGGACTGCTAAATCTCAAATTGAACCAATCAAATCTCAGGTAGAAGCTGTGGCTGACCAACTAACAAACATTGGTCAACAATTTGTTGAACTTTACGATGCTAATGCTTCAAGATTTTTTCTTTTTAAGTTGATTAAAAAAGATCTTAAGAAAATCGCATTACTAGCTTCGATTACGGAAGAATTACAAAATTTCCAATCCGATCATGCCGTAGTTTCTATTTCAGAATTTTCAAAGCGACTAAATGATATTATTGCCAACGACCCCGTTCCTTTTATTTATGAGAAATTGGGAGATCGATACAATCATATATTAATTGATGAGTTTCAAGATACTTCTATGTTACAATGGCAAAATTTTATGCCTTTGTTAGAACATGCGGTATCTCAGGGCAAAAAGAATTTGATCGTAGGAGATGCTAAGCAATCTATTTATAAATTCCGTGGAGGAGAAGTAGGATTAATTTCCTCGTTGAAATCAGCTGATAGTTTATTTATGGAGGATAATTTACAAGATAATTCCTTAGATCTTGAACGCTTTTATTACTTAAAGGATAATAGAATATTAAATAACCTCGATTCGAACTTTCGCAGTGCGTATGAAATTGTGAAATTTAATAATGATTTTTTCGAATGGATTGCCGCTAATCCAATTTACCAGGAATTATCATCTTTAGTTTCGCCGACCTATGGAGTCGATTTGACTCAAATTCCTAAAGTAAATGCATCCAAATATTCTGGAAAGGTAGATGTACTTGTATTCCACAAACCCTTGGTAGATAATCATGCTGAAGTTGAAGCAAATTGGATGCTTAATCGAATTTTGGAATTAATCGAAAATGAATTGGCTGCAGGTTTTCAATACAAGGATATAGCGATATTGACTCGTAAGAATAAGCAGTCGAAATTTTTAGCGATTCAGTTAAAAGAACGAAATATTCCAGTTATTTCTTCTGACTCATTGCTGGTGCATTATGCAAAGGTCGTTGGGTTTATTATTTCGTTTATGCGCCTTAAAATGCAAGCCAATGATGCTTTTAGATATAAGGAGTTGCTTTTTCAATACGCAGACTTATGTCAGGAACCGTTAAATATATCAACCTTTGATGTAAATCATCCGAAACAAACTGATTATTACTTATTGGGTATAAAGTATTTTGAAAACTTTGGATTTACTTTTCAAAACGATGAAACCCATTTAGTTGCATGGGTTTATGGCATAGTATCAACATTTAATTTAACTAAATATTCATCTGAAATTGAATATTTGTTTAAGCTATTGGATGTCATTAACGAGTTTGTTTTGCAGAAATCAGATGATTTTAATTCATTTTTGAATTACTATGATTCCAATAAGGCTACTTTTAGTATAGCAAGTCCCGAAAGTGATAACGCTATCACGATTACTAGTATTCACCGTTCCAAAGGTTTAGAATATCCTGTCGTAATTTGTCCATTTGTCAGTTGGACACATCAGCCAAAATCTGAACAGATTTGGTTTGATCTAAAGCCCTTAAAATTTGATCCATTGCGGCTAAGTGAAAAACAAGTGTTAAATTATTATTATGGGAAAGTAACACCCAAAGAACTTGTTAATTTTGATTCCTTGGCCCTTCAGCAAGAATCTGAATATGACGCAGTATTTTTGGATTCCTTAAATATGTTATATGTGGCATTTACAAGACCTAAGCAACATTTGCATATATTATTGGCAGAACCCAATGATGCATCTCACAGCATAACAAAAGGGGCATTTCAGAAGTCATTAGGTCAAATTGTAATTGATTACTGCAAATCAAATCCGCAATTTGAATCTCAATTGCCCAACTTTATTCTCGAACAAGAAGCAGTTGACTACTATTTAATTCAAAGCGCAGCACAGTTTATTAAATTTGAAGAACAAAAGGAGTCGGTTTTGGCAAAAAAGTTGGCTTTAACAACTCACATTCAAGACCCAGTTGAATTTAGAATAAAGTCGGACAAAGATGATTTGTTTACAAGCGCGCAATCAAAGCGGGAACGAGGAGATGCTGTACATGCTTTATTGGCTAAAATTCTTGATTATAATTATTATTCTTTAAATCGATTACGATTATTCAAGCTAGTAGATGAAGAGACACGTGCTTTATTAGACTCAATCATGACAAATGATGCAATTAAGGCCTACTTTAAACCCGACGAGTTGCTTTTTTCTGAACGTGATATTCTTTGCCCCGACGGATCTATTATTCGACCGGATCGTGTTATTAAACAAATGGAGGATGTTATTATTATCGATTTTAAGACAGGAAAGGCAGAAGAAAAACATAAAACACAAATTGAACAATACAAAAAACATTTATTTGAATTAGGCTTTAAATCCATTAAAGCAGTGCTCATTTATATAGAAACTCAAACCATTGAAACAGTTTAATCGCTTTCTTTTTTTAGTTTGTATTTCAATTTTGTTGGATTCTTGTCATTTGACACGTAGGGTAGGAAATTTATTCTCCAGCAAGGGTGAATCCAATTCGAATTATTCCATCCATGAAATTGATAAACTAATTGAGACTGCCTTTGATTATCAGGGGGTGCCTTATCGGAATGGGGGTACAGACGAAATGGGGATGGATTGTTCAGGTTTATTATTTCGTGTTTATGCAGATAATAATTTATTAATTCCGAGGCCAACTTACCAACAAGTGTTGTTTGGTGCACCTGTAACCCTTCATGAAATTCAATCAGGAGATTGGCTTTTTTTTAAAACCAATGGTTCGAGTGTTATTAATCATGTTGGATTAGTTACAAAAGTCAAATCTTCAGATACTATCCATTTTATTCATGCAAGTACAAGTAAAGGAGTCAGAGAAGACTTATTACAAGCTAAGTATTGGATGAAGGCCTATGTTAAATCAATTAGACCTTATAAAAATAATTCAAATTGAACGATTGTTTCTCCGTAGACTTAGCGTATTTTTGCATGCATTTTTAAATAAATCATGGGAAAAAAAGTAATCATAATTGGAGCAGGTGGCGTAGGTAATGTCGTTGCCAAAAAGTGTGCGATGAATCCAGCCTTCTTTTCAGAAGTTATACTGGCATCAAGAACATTAAAAAAGTGTGATGCTATTGCTGAGGAAGCGAAGAAAATAGGCTTACCTACACAGATTCAAACGCGTCAAGTTGATGCGGATGATGTGCCAGCCTTAATAGCTTTATTTACTGCTGAAAAGCCATTTATGGTTATTAATGTCGCTTTGCCATACCAAGACTTAACCATTATGGATGCCTGTTTAGCGACTGGAGTTCATTACATGGATACAGCAAACTACGAGCCTAAGGATGAAGCTAAATTTGAATATTCCTGGCAATGGGCTTACCAAGATCGTTTTAAAGAAGCAGGATTGATGGCTTTATTAGGATGCGGTTTTGATCCAGGTGTAACAGGTGTTTATACGGCCTATGCGAATAAGCATTATTTCGATGAGATACATTATTTAGATATCATTGATTGTAATGCAGGGGATCATGGTAAAGCATTTGCTACCAACTTTAACCCTGAAATTAATATTCGCGAGATAACTCAAAAGGGCAAATATTGGGAAAACGGACAATGGATTGAAATTGATGCTATGTCAATTCATAAACCAATTTCTTATCCCAATATTGGCCCCAAAGAATCTTATTTACTCTACCATGAAGAGTTAGAATCGTTGACGAAAAACTTCCCGACAATCAAGCGTGCGCGTTTTTGGATGACATTTGGGCAAGCGTATTTGACACATTTAGAAGTTTTGCAAAATGTGGGGATGACTTCTATTCAGCCAATTAAATTTAATGGAATGGATATCGTTCCTTTGGAATTTTTAAAGGCGGTATTACCAGAGCCAGGAACTTTAGGAGAGAATTATTCAGGTCAAACATCCATTGGTTGTCAAATCAAAGGTCTTAAAGAGGGGAAAGAGGCGACTTATTACGTGTATAACAATTGTCATCACGCAGATTGTTATAAAGAAGTTCAAGCCCAAGGGGTATCCTATACGACAGGTGTTCCTGCCATGATTGGTGCCTCCCTAATGTGTGAGGGTACTTGGTTTAAGCCGGGCGTTTATAACGTGGAGGAATTCAATCCTGATCCTTTCATGGAATTGTTGAACATCCATGGTTTACCTTGGAATGAAGAAGTAAATGGCGAATTGCCTCACGAATATTAAAATGCAGCTATATCCTGAAATTTCTTCGCCCGCTTATGTATTGGAAGAAAATTTATTGATCAATAATTTAAAACTTTTGCAACGTGTTCGGCAGGAAGCAGGAGTGGAGATTATTTGTGCATTAAAAGGATTTTCTTTCTACCATGTATTTCCATTAGTTAATCAGTATTTAGCTGGTGCAACAGCTAGTTCGCTCCATGAAGCCCGATTAGCCTTTGAAGAAATGGGCAAAAAGTGTCATGCTTATACGCCGGCCTATTTGCCTGCGGAATTTGATGAATTTATGTCTTATGCTAGTCACATGACATTTAATTCATTGAACCAAGTGAGTCAATTTGCTTCCAAAGCAGGATCAAAGGGAATTTCTTGTGGAATCCGAATTAACCCAGAATATGCCGAAGTAGAAACGGATATGTATAATCCATGCATTGCGGGTTCTCGATTGGGGATTAGAAGAGGCGATTTGACAGATCGTTTACCGGATGGGATTGAGGGCTTACATTCGCATACGCTTTGTGAAAATGATTCCTTTGTTTTGGAGCGGACACTTGCCGTTATTGATGAAAAGTTTGGTGACTTATTGTTGCAGGCCCATTGGCTTAATTTAGGAGGGGGACATTTAATTACGCGAGCAGATTATCAAGTTGATCATTTAATTCAGGTTTTAAAGTTTTTTAAAGCTAAATATCCACACCTTCAGATTATTCTTGAACCAGGATCCGCAGTAGGTTGGCAAACTGGCTTCTTGAAATCGACTATTTTAGATATTGTACATTCCGCCGGCATTGATGTCGCTATTTTGGATGTTTCATTTGCCGCCCACATGCCAGATACCTTAGAAATGCCCTATAAGCCGCGTATTCGTCATGCATCTTCTGAACCGGTTGATGGCAAACCGACCTATCGTTTTGGTGGTATGACTTGTTTGGCTGGTGATTTCTACGGGGATTATTCATTTGATATACCTTTAAAAATTGGTGATAGTATCATTTTTGAAGATATGATACATTATACGATGGTCAAAACGACTACGTTTAATGGTGTTAATTTACCTGATATTGGAATGTTGAAAGCGGATGGTCATTATGAACGATTTAAGCATTTCGGTTATGAATCGTTTAAAGATCGACTATAAAAAAAGGACTTCAAACGAAGTCCTTTTTTTGTGGAGAAGATCGGGCTCGAACCGACGACCTCTTGCATGCCATGCAAGCGCTCTAGCCAACTGAGCTACATCCCCAGGCCTTAAAAATTTACTCGTACGCCAAGTCCCCCTTGCAAATTCATGAAGAATGGATTTGGAAAAATTTCAGCATAAAAACCAATTTCAGAAAAGAAACTCAAATTAGGAGCGTCTATTGGGAAATATTCTAAACCACCAATGGCCGTTGCACCCATGGCAGATACGCGATTTCGACCATCCGCTTGATTATTACTTGTTTTATTCGGATACCAATCTCTCGAATTAATTTGTGGTCCGAAACCATAATAGGTATGTAAATCAGCATTCACTAAAGTGGGGTGGTGCCATAAATACAACACATTGACCGAATAGCCAATATTGCGAAATGTACCGTCTTGATATTTTCGATCAGTACCCCAAAGTCCTCCGTAGGTTCCAATATTTACCTCAATGGCATTCACACCATTTTCTGAGTACTTTCTGGCCATGAATCCACCAGGTTCACCTATACGAAATCCAGCCGCCCAATCTTTTAATTGACCATAAGACAATTGACTTGTAAACATTAAAGCGATACAAATAGTAATTCGTACAAATAGGCTTTTCATAGGTAAAACGATTTAATCTTTTCCAATAAGATCGAGTTTTCCGCAGGCAAACCGATCGTAATTCGAATAGTATCTTCACATAATGGAACATTTGAACGATTACGCGTAATTACTTTTTCATTGATAAGATACTCAAATAATGCTTGTGCTTGATCCAATTTAACTAATAAAAAATTCGCATGACTAGGGTAGACCTGCTTTATTTGTGGAATTTTCTCAAATGCTGAAAGTAATCTCGATTTCTCAGCTAAAATTAATTCGATGGCCCCTTTTACAAATTGTTTATCAGCTAATGCCTTTGAAACAATTTTCTGAGTTGCTCCCCCAATGTTATAGGGTGGTTTAATTTTATTTAGTAAACCGATAAGTATTGGGTTCGCATAGGCCATTCCCAAACGTAATGAGGCTAAGCCATACGCTTTCGAAAGAGTTTGCATGACGATCAGATGCGGATATTTAGCTAATTCTTGAATGAAACTAGGTTCATCAGAAAAGTCAATATATGCCTCATCAAGAATAACAAATCCCGTTTTGAATGTATCCAATAGTTGGTAAATATCGTTACGGTTAATCTTATTTCCCGTTGGATTGTTGGGGGAACAGATAAATAATAAGCGAGTTGTTGGCGTAATTGCTGCTATGATACCAGCAACGTCCAATTGATAATCTGCTGTTAAATTAACTCTTTTAACTTCAATATTATTGATTGAAGCACTTACTTCATACATGCCATAAGTAGGAGGGCAAATGATAATATTGTGCTTTTCTGCAGCACAGGTCATTCGCATCAATAAATCTATTGCCTCATCAGATCCATTTCCTAAGAAGATCTGGTTTTCCCCAACTTTCTTTATTTGCGCTAATTGAGTTTTAATTTGATGTTGTAAGGGATCTGGATAGCGATTCCAGGCTTCGATCGAAGTTCCTGAACCCGCAGGGTTTTCGTTGGCATCCAAAAATATTCCTTCATTCCCCTTGAATTCATCGCGTGCGGATGAATAGGGTTTTAAATTCCATATATGCGGTAATATATATGCTTGGTAATCCATTAGCTTAATCGAATTTTAACTGCATTTGCGTGTGCCTGAAGTGACTCAGCTTCTGCCATTTGAATAATACTTGGCCCAATATTAGTTAATCCCTCTTTACTGATTGATTGCAAGGTGATTTTTTTGACAAAACTATCCAAATTTACACCTGAAAAGGCCTTAGCAAAACCATTCGTAGGTAAGGTATGATTTGTTCCTGAGGCATAATCACCTGCAGATTCAGGAGTAAAGTGTCCTAAGAAAATTGATCCTGCATTGCTAATTGAATCTGCAAATATTTCAGCTTCTTCGCATGCCAAAATTAAATGTTCTGCACCATATTCATTTAATAATTCAATCGCCTCATAATTGTTTCTTACTAGGATAAATTGCGAATTCTTTAATGCGCTTTCCGCAAAATCCTTCCGAGGTAATGTTACTAATTGAACTTGAATAGCTTCAATTGTTTGATTTATTATTTCTTCTGAGGTGCTTATTAGAACTACTTGAGAATCATGTCCATGTTCTGCTTGAGAGAGTAAATCAGAGGCAATGAAGGCTGGATTCGCTGTTTCATCCGCAAATACTGCTACCTCGGACGGCCCCGCTGGCATATCGATAGCGATACCTAGTCGATTCGCATACATCTTAGCTGCTGTTACATATTGATTCCCTGGTCCAAATATCTTGTAAACAGCCGGTACACTTTCTGTGCCTTGCGCCATCGCAGCAATCGCCTGTGAACCACCAATGCAAAACATTTGAGTTACTCCACACAATTTTGCGGCATAAAATAAGGCAGGGTGGTCACCAGGTGTACATAAAATAATCTCATTACATCCTGCAATTTTGGCTGGAATGGCCAACATCAATATGGTTGAAAATAAGGGAGCTGTTCCCCCCGGTATGTATATTCCGACGCGTTCGATGGCGGATGATTTTTGCCAACAAATTACTCCAGGACTTGTTTCGATTCTTTTTTCAACGAGTTTTTGGGATTCGTGAAAAGTATAAATGTTGGCATATGCAAGCCGAATAGCATCTTTGAGTGCTTGTGGCACTAAGTCGGCCTGTTGGTCTATTTCTGCCTGTGAATAAGAAATGTTATTCAATGCCTTTTTATCAAATTTTAAAGTTAAATCCTTAAGTGCTTGATCTCCTCCTGATTTTACTTGCTCAAATACATCTTTAATTAAGGCATCTAGGGATTGGCTTTCTAAAGTTGGCCGAGTCCCTATTTGCTTATAGCTAGATTTTGCAGGAAACTTTAAAATAGAAAACATGTTATAAAATCATTTTTTCAATAGGTAAAACTAAAATACCTTGAGCACCAGCTTCTCGCAATGCTTCAATGATATCCCAAAAGTCGTTTTCAGAAATAACCGAATGAATGGAAACCCAGCCTGTTTCTGCTAACGGCATAATGGATGGTGCTTTCATTCCAGGTAATAGCGATTTGATCTTATCTAAATCAGATTCTTTCGCATTTAAAACAACATATTTCGCATTTTGTCCTCGCTGAACGGAGTCAATACGAAAGAGTAATTTGGCTAAAATAGCTTGTTTTTCGACACAAAGTTGTTGGTTAGCAATCAAAACCGCTTGGCTTTGAAATACGGTAGCTACTTCTTTTAAGCCATTGCTTAAAAGCGTACCACCCGTAGATACAATATCACAAATTGCTTCCGCTAAGCCGATACTAGGTGCAATTTCAACTGAACCCGATATTTCGTGTGTCGTTACTTGAATTCCTTGATTAGCTAAAAAAGCGTTTGTTAAATTAGGGTAGGAGGTAGCTATGTTTTTTCCCTGAAAATATTCGATTCCTGAATATTGTTCATTACGTGGAATGGCTAATGATAATCGACATTTAGAAAAACCTAACTCTTTCACCACATCTACTTGGCGAATATGCTCCATTAAGACATTTTCACCTATAACACCTAGGTCAGCAACACCATCCTCCACATATCCTGGAATATCATCATCACGAAGGAATAAGAATTCGATAGGAAAATTACTTGATACGGTTTTCAATTTTGAACCACCTGATTCAAATTTAATGCCACAGGCTTTGAATAGTTTTAGCGATTCCTCACTTAATCGACCTGACTTTTGAACGGCAATTCTAATATTTTGTGACTCCATGTGAATTATATGCTTAAAATAATCAAGCCCCGAAATGTTTCGAGGCTTGACATGACTAATGTTATAAGAACATTTTAAGTGGATCCTCGAGGTATTGCTTTAGGGTCAACAAGAATGCTGCTCCTGCTGCTCCATCAGCTACGCGATGGTCACATGTCAATGTTAATTTCATGATGTTGGTTGCATAAAACTGTCCATTCTTAACTCCAACAGTCTCTTTAATGCCACCTACAGCCAAAATACATGATTCTGGGGAATTAATAATGGATGTGAATTGATCAATGCCAAACATACCTAGATTACTTACCGTAAAGGTATTTCCTTCCCAGTCTTTTGGTTGCAATTGCTTACTTTTCGCTTTACCACCCAAGTCTTTTGCCTCAGATGAAATTTGAGCAATTGATTTTTCGTTCGCAAAACGAATTACTGGAACTAATAGACCATCTTCTACCGCAACAGCCATTCCAATATGAACATGCTTGTTTACACGAATCCGATCTTCCATCCAATATGAATTGATTTTTGGATGTTTTGTTAATGCCAAAGCCGTTGCTTTAATCACCATGTCATTGAACGAAATCTTAACTGGTAATACTTCGTTCATACTAACACGTGCCTCAATTGCTTTGTCCATGTTGATTTCCATTGTTAAATAGAATTCTGGAGCACTGAATTTTGATTCGGACAAACGACGCGCAATGGTTTTGCGCATTTGGCTATTCGGGATATCTTCAAAGCTTTCTACCCCGGATACAAATGTCGACATTGCGCCACCTGCACTTGGATTATAATCTTCAATATCATTCTTTGTGATACGACCTGCCTCACCAGTTCCTTGTATCCAATTAAGGTTATATCCTTTTTCCTTAGCTAATGCACGAGCTAAAGGGGATGCTTTAATCGATTCTTCTGAAATACGGGCTTTGGCTTGCGCTGGAGCAGGGGCCTTTGTTTCTACAGCCTTTGGTGCTTCCGCTACCTTCACTGGAGCAGGAGCTGCTGCAACTGGAGCGGCTACAGGTGCTGGAGTTGCATTTTCAGCGGCTAAGATAGGTTGGAAATCTGTTCCAGGTTCTCCAACAATAGCAATGATGCCGTCAACAATTACGCCTTCTCCCTCTTTTGCACCGATGTACAACAAAGTTCCGTCTTCGTAATTTTCTAATTCCATGGTAGCCTTATCTGTCTCTACCTCAGCGATGATGTCACCATTCTTAACGACATCACCCGTTTTTTTCAACCATTTAGCGATTACACCCTCAACCATCGTATCACTCATTTTGGGCATACGAACGGCTTTAGCTTTAATTCCGCTAAGATCAATTGCTGGTGCTGCGGCTACGGGAGCTGTAGTGGGTGTAGCTGCTGTTTGCGGAGCCTCTACTGCTGGGCTAGGAGTAGCTGAGGCTGCCACTGGAGCTTGCAATAATGCAGAATAATCCTCACCAGGAGTTCCCACTATGGCAATAATACCATCTACAGGTGCTGCTTCGCCAGCTTTAATGCCAATATATAATAATGTACCATCCTCGTAATTTTCCAATTCCATCGTCGCTTTGTCGGTTTCAACTTCCGCGATGATATCCCCAGACTTAATTACGTCTCCTTCTTTTTTAAGCCAATTTGCAATCACACCTTCAACCATGGTGTCACTCATCTTGGGCATTCTTATTACTTCAGCCATGCTTTTTTATTTGAATTTCAAAAATACGCTTTATACGCTTATTTTAAAAGATTTTATTGAAAATTATTTGAATTAATCGAGTTTTAAAACGGCCATAAACGCTTCCTGCGGGATTTCAACATTTCCCACTTGTCGCATTCGCTTCTTTCCTTTCTTTTGTTTTTCTAATAATTTACGCTTACGAGAAATATCCCCCCCATAACATTTTGCTAAAACGTCCTTGCGAAGCGCCTTAACTGTTTCACGGGCAATAATTTTTTGCCCAATAGCAGCCTGAATCGCAATTTCGAATTGTTGGCGCGGTAATAATTCACGCAATTTTTCACACAAACGCTTTCCCCAATCGTATGCTTTGTCACGGTGTACAATGGCCGACAAAGCATCAACTTTTTCTCCATTTAACATGATATCTAGCTTTACCAAGAATCCTGGTTCATAGCCCTTATACTCATAGTCTAAAGAAGCGTAGCCTCTTGAAATAGTCTTTAATCGGTCGAAAAAGTCGAAAACGACTTCAGACAAGGGCATATCAAAAGTTAATTCAACACGATCCGTAGTTAAATAGATCTGATTAACTAAAATACCACGTTTGTCCATACACAAACTCATGATTACCCCCGTATACTCAGATTTCGTAATGATTTGAGCTTTGATATATGGTTCTTCTACGATATTGATCAAATTTGGTTCAGGCAGTTCACTAGGTGCAGAAACCCATTGTGTCTCTCCCGCAGTCGTTAAAACCTTAAATTTTACCGAGGGAACCGTCGTAATTACAGTCATATCAAATTCGCGCTCTAGACGTTCTTGCACAATTTCCATGTGTAACATGCCTAAGAACCCGCAACGGAAGCCGAAACCTAAGGCTGCAGATGTTTCTGGTTCCCATACCAATGATGCATCGTTCAATTGTAATTTTTCCATGGCATCACGTAAGTCCTCAAACTCCGATGTTTCTACAGGATAAATACCTGCAAATACCATGGGTTTAACCTCTTCAAATCCCTGAATAGCAGTTTTGCATGGATTGGCAACGTGGGTAATTGTGTCACCAACTTTTACCTCTTTGGCTTCCTTAATTCCAGAAATTAAATAACCTACATCGCCCGTTTTGATGATGGACTTAGGCTCTTGTTCTAAACCCAAAGTTCCAATTTCATCTGCAAAATATTCTTTCCCGGTATTAATGAACTTGACACGATCTCCTTTCTTTATTTCCCCGTTATACACGCGGAAAATAACTTCGATTCCTCTGTAAGAATTAAAAGTTGAATCAAAAATTAAAGCCTGAAGGGGTTCTGCTGGTTCACCTTTGGGCGCGGGAACACGTGCAACAACGGCATCCAAAATAGCTTGGATTCCTATTCCTTCTTTTCCCGATGCATGTATGATGTCTTCCTTTTTGCAACCAATTAAATCGATAATTTGATCGGATACTTCATCGGGCATGGCACCAGGTAAATCAATCTTGTTCAGTACCGGGATGATTTCCAAATCATGATTAATAGCTAAATATAGATTGGAAATAGTTTGAGCCTCAATTCCCTGAGATGCATCAACAATCAATAATGCACCTTCACATGCCGCAATAGAGCGGGAAACTTCATACGAAAAGTCAACGTGACCAGGTGTGTCAATTAAATTGAATGTATAAACTTCGCCATCTTTTGGGTATTGCATTTGGATCGCATGCGATTTAATCGTGATGCCACGTTCACGCTCTAAGTCCATGTCATCTAATAATTGATTCATCATATCTCGTTTTTGAACGGTATTGGTGAACTCAATTAATCGATCTGCCAATGTACTCTTGCCATGATCAATGTGTGCAATAATGCAAAAATTACGAATGTTTTTCATGTATGTTTTTTACTACTAATATGTTTGACTAACCCATTGCATGAGTATTGCCGATAAATATCCCCCATAGGTACCAATTGCGTATCCCAATAAAGCCAATATTACTCCTAAGGGCGCCAATATTGGACTAAATGCCGTCGCTATAACAGATGTCGAAGCAATTCCACCAACATTGGCTTGCGATGCGATGGCCATGTAGTGATAGGGGGCTTTAATCCATTTTCCAACGACAAAGATAGTTAAGCCATGAATGCTAATCCATATAAATCCCGTAAATAGTAGGAGCGGGGTTGAAAATAAATGACTTAATGATATTTTTAAACCGATTGAGGCAATGATAAAATATAAAAACAAGGTAGCAATTACATCACCTCCTTCAGCGTATAATTTGCGTAATGAACTAATTCCAAGGCCAATGCCAAATAATGTACATAATAAAAAAGTCCAAAAACTAGGGTTTAAAAAACTGATTCCTATTAGTTCTGCTATGCGATTCCCTAAATTTAAACAGATGGCCGTTATTATGAATCCTAATCCTAATATGTAGATAAGATGATTAAAAGTGAATTTTTTAACACTTAGGTCATCTTCCCAATGCATGGATACAGCATGTTGATCATAAGAGGCTCTTAAGAATTGATTGATTTTTTGTTGGAAAGGAATCAAAAACAATAAAATGGCCAACCAAGTTTCTCCAAAAAAGACATCGACTGTTACCGCTTTTGCTAATTCATCCGTGTTGGGTAAAAATATGGCGTTTAATGCCATCTGATTGGCTGTGCCACCAATCCACGATCCCGCAATCGTGGCCATTCCTTTATATGATTCAGCATTAAACGCTTCAGGAAAGAGGTAATGGCTAATAATTAAGGAAATGGGGCCGCCCAAAACAATTCCTAATGCCCCAACCGAAAATAGGATAATCGGTTTTCTACCAATGGCTTTTAATTTTGAAATTGGCAATCCAAGCGTAAAATAAAAAATACAAAATGGTAATAGTGTTTTCGATAGAGTTGCATTTAAATCGGTATCCCCAATTATAATGAGTCCATTTTCAACGAGCAAGGAGGGTAGAAAATAACAAAAAAGAAGTGGAGGAATTACGTTAAATACGAGCTTAACAAATTGATGCTGAATTTTGGAAAGGTAAAAAATACCTGCCAACATAATGACTAAACTTATAAAAATCGAAAGCTCCCCTTGAATCATGCTTAAGACATTAACGATTCAATTTCATCGATGTCAATCGGGATATTAGCCATGAGATTAATCGCTTGTCCATCAGTTATCAATAAATTATTTTCTAAACGAATGCCTATCCCTTCTTCACGAATATAGATCCCTGGTTCGCAAGTTAAAACCATGCCAGCTTCAAAGGGTTTGTACTTATCCCAAACATCATGAACATCTAATCCTAAATGATGAGCTACCCCATGCATAAAATATTTCTTAAATAGTGGCTGATTAGGGTCTTGATTTTCCACGTCTTTTCTTGTAAAAAGGCCTAATTCAATCAATTTTGATTCCATAAATACTTCTACAGCTTTTTGATAATCAACCCAATAAACACCTGGCCGCATGAGATCCATAGCGTAATTCAATACGGCTTGAACTGCCAAATAAACTTCTCTTTGACGTGGGCTGAATTTTCCATTAACTGGAATGGTTCGTGTCATGTCAGCATTGTAGTTTCCATAACAAGCTCCCACATCTAACAATAACAAATCTCCTTCCTGGCAGATTCGTTCGTTTTCGATGTAATGCAATACACAAGAATTAGCTCCAGACGCAATAATAGGTGTATAAGCAAAACCTCCGCTGCGGGATTTAATAAACTCATGGATGAATTCCGCTTCGATTTCATTTTCCCAAACTCCTGGTTTTACAAATTTCAAAACACGCCTAAAACCCTTTTCTGTTATGTCAATTGCCTGCTGCATAGCAACTAATTCAGCTGGCTCTTTCTTCATACGCAAGGTATTCAAGATAGGGGCCAGTCTTCCAATTCGATGTAGTGGGTATTTATCATTAATTTCTTGAACGAGTCGGGCATTTTGCGATTCAACTAACGAACTATTTCGCATGTGTTCGTTATCAATCATATAGACCGTATCAGCTGAAAAAATCAATGTTTTTAAGATCGCCTCAAAATTGCTCGTCCATTGAATATTTTTTATTCCGCTGATGGATGTAGCCTCCTCCTTGGAATATTTATGTCCTTCCCAAATTGAAATTAATTCTGACGTTTCACGGACAAAAGCAATTTCGCGTAAATGCGCTTCCGGAGCATCAGGATATAACAACAGAATTGTTTCCTCCTGATCCAAACCACATAAATAAAATAAATCAGTTTGCTGTTTAAATCCCATACTTCCATCTGCGTTTGTCGGCATGATGTCGTTGGAACTGATAAGTACCAATGATTTTGGTGGAAGTTCCGCAACTAATTTATTGCGGTTTTGGATAAATAAGTCAGAAGGAAATGGAGTATAGCGCATATTATTTTTTACACTGGTAGATAATTTCTTCTAGTGGCAAAGCCATCCTGTTACTTTCAGCTAAGCCTAATTTTTCTATTAAATTGAATGGCACCACCTTAAAACCTGAGGCTTCTAGCTGTTGGCCAAAATCTCTTCCGTAAATACGTAAATGATCATCCTGTAAAAAATGAATTTCACGTTCTTTGGGATCCGTAATACGAGCATCTTCATACGTTGTAGCTAAATCATAGCGTTGTGGACTTTGACATAAGGCAAATCCTTCTGGTTTTAATACTCTACGAATCTCCTGCATGCAACGTACATCGTCTCGAACATGTTCTAAGACGTGATTACAAAATACCACATCAAATGAATTATCAGGAAAAGGAATATCATGTAAATCCATTTTCACCTTCGCAAGAGGCGATTCAATATCGGCAGTGATGTAGTTATCTCCTAAGTAATTCTCAAATCGATCAATAAAGCAATATTCAGGTGCGACATGTAGAACGTGTGGCTTACTTGAATAAAAATTGGTTTCATTTTTCAAAAATAAATGCATCAACCGATGACGCTCCAAGCTTAAGCAAGAGGGGCATAGTGCATTTTCTCTCGGCTGCAAACGTCCATAGGGTAAAAAATGAGAAAACGAATGGTCACAAACTGGACAATAAACCTTTGAGCCCTTCAAAAATAGGCTGTAGATTTTTAGTAGTCGGTGAGCAAATAATTGGATAATTTTTCTTGGAATGTGACGAAGTACCCAGCTGATTATATATTTCATACAACAAAAAAAAGGAAGGTTCTTCACATAAAAAACCTTCCTTGAGAAATAATTTATATTCTTATAATTCGCGCAACCAAATATTGCGGAAACTCACGGCATTTCCATGATCTTGCAAACTGATTGGGCCTGCACCATGAACTGGATTTAAAGGTTGTCCAATGTATTCGGTCGTTCCTTGGATTTTTGTGTGATTTTGAACAACGATGCCATTGTGCATGACAGTTACATAAGCAGGTGTTTCTATTCCTCCATTAATAGTGAACACGGGAGCCGTATAGATGATATCATACACATTCCATTCACCCATTGGTGAGGTAGCATTTACCAAAGGGGCAGATTGTTTATAGATACTTCCCGCCTGTCCATTGCGGTAGCTACGGTTTTTGTATGAATTTAACACCTGAACTTCATACATTCCTTGCATGAATATACCACTATTACCCTTGCCTTGACTTTTTAAAGTTTCTGGTTCAATCGGTGATTGCCATTCGATATGAAGTTGGTAGTTGGTGAATTTTTGCTTCGTCGAAATATTTCCTGCGCCACGAACCACTGTCATTTTCCCATCTGCAACCTTCCATAAGGCTGGGCTGCCATCTTTAGCTGATTCCCAATTTGCTAAACTCTTACCATCAAATAAAATGATTGCATCTGATGGAATCGAACCCGGTGTTACCACACGAACCTCAGGATCCCAAAATTCAGAAGCGTCGGGTTTCGTAGGATTAGCAAGAACATGACGGTGATCTTGAGCCTGAGATGAAAAGCTTAGGCTTAAGCCAAAAAGCATAGCAAGTAAAATATTTTGTTTCATTAGATAAGTATTATTTTTTGAACAAAAAAAAACCGGTATCAAATACCGGTTCTAATTTCAAGAAATATTTATTATTTAGCAAATGAAGCTTTGATAGCTTCAACATCTACTAATTTAATAATAGGTCTTTGTTTTAAGATTTTGATAGCTTCAACTTTATTGTTAGCTACTGCTTTATTTCTTCTGTCTTTTCTTTTTAGTCTAGTTACGGCCATGTCGATAATAATTTTGG
>JACCDU011356652.1_pt1 | contig 18100 bp, 18 predicted proteins | sample 7446081 | NCBI WGS metagenome assembly JACCDU01 (sample SAMN15323447, study PRJNA562643) | freshwater metagenome | isolation source: river surface water | place: USA:Blue River Watershed | collected 2017-08-17
CAGGCCGCTGTGAGGCACGTTGTCAGGAAAATCTGTATTTCCAGCGTCAGTTGCGCGAGATGATGGGCAAGGAAAAAGACCGGTTGGACCGCGTGTGGTTGCTCAGCGATGACGCCCCCGTGGATGCTGGCTTGTTGCCTGCATTGAATCATGCCCATGTTCTGAGAGTGGATGGGGCCGTTCTTCAAGCCTGGTTGAAGCCAGCCGCTGGCCACGATGTGAGTGAGCATCTGTATGTGCTGGACCCCATGGGGCATCACATGATGCGCTTTCCTGCCCGGATGGATGTGGCCAGTGCGGCCAAAGCCAAGAAGGACCTGGAGCGTTTGCTGCGCGCTTCAGCGTCGTGGGACCAGCCTGGTCGTTGATGTCCATGAGCACGGTAGATCTGTACAACCTCAATCCGCTCTTGCAGGTGATGGGCGCAGGCCTGGCCTTGGCACTGCTGCCTTTGGGTTGGTGGGTATGGCGTCATCGCCATGATTCGACGGGGCGACGTTTGCAGGCCTTGACCTGGTTGACCCTGTTTCTCACATTTGATTTGATTTTGTTTGGCGCATTCACACGCCTGACCGATTCGGGTTTGGGATGCCCGGACTGGCCAGGCTGTTATGGCAGCGCGAGCCCTGTGGGCGCGCAAGTGCACATTGACGCCGCACAATCGGCCATGCCGACAGGCCCCGTGACGCACGGCAAGGCCTGGGTGGAAATGGTGCACCGTTACCTGGCCACCGGTGTGGGCGTGCTGATTTTGAGTCTGGCCGCTTTGACCTGGCGTCAACGCCGTGGGCAAGGGGCGGACACCGTCAACCCCTGGTGGCCCACCGTGACCTTGGTGTGGGTCTGTTTACAAGGTGCGTTTGGCGCATTGACCGTGACGATGAAGCTCTTTCCGGCGATCGTCACTTTGCACCTGTTGTTTGGCATTGGCCTGTTGGCTTTGCTCACAGCCCAGGCGGTGCGTTACGACGGCTGGCGAACGCGCGCCGTGCCCAAAGGCTTGCATCTGGGCATGTGGGTGGCATGGGGCCTGGTCTGGGTGCAAATTGCCCTGGGTGGTTGGGTCAGCACCAACTACGCTGTGCTCGCCTGCACGGGTTTTCCGACATGCCAGGGCAGTTGGCTGCCTGACATGAATTGGCAGGGCTTTGAGCTTTGGCGCGATTTGGGGCACACCGCGCAGGGGCAGGTTCTGCCGTTCGCCGCGCTGACCACCATCCACTTCATACACCGCAGCATGGCCTGGTTGGTCCTGGGCGTGTTGTGGTTTGTCGGGTGGCGTTTGCGTCGTGTGCCCGGGATGCAGCGGCTGGCGCATGCCGTGTTGGCCCTGGCGGCATTGCAATTGGCCACGGGCTTGAGCAATGTGGTGCTCGATTGGCCTTTGGTCGCTGCAGTGCTGCACACCGGTGGTGCCTCGGCTTTGGTGGGTGTGCTCACCTGGGCGCTGTGCATCAGCCGCCCAGCTCTTTTTGTGGATTCATGGCGCCACCGCGCCCGTGACCGTTCTTCTTTTGATTCAAGGCCTGCTGCATGACTGCTGCGACTGCTTCTCCTTCCGCCTGGCGCCAATACAACGCGCTGACCAAGCCCCGTGTCATCCAATTGATCGTGTTTTGTGCGCTGATTGGCATGGTGCTGGCCGTGCCCGGTGTGCCCCGTTGGCCAGAGGTGCTGTTGGGGTTTTGGGCTTGCCTGGGCATCTGGCTGGTGGCCGGTGCTGCCGCCGCTTTCAACTGTCTGATTGAAAAGACCATTGACGCCAAGATGAAGCGCACAGCCTGGCGTCCCACCGCCAAAGGCGAGTTGAGTGACCGCCAGGCCTTGTTGTTTTCTGCATCGTTGTGTGCGCTGGGGTCTTCTGTTTTGTACTTTCTGGTCAACCCCCTGACCATGTGGCTGACCTTTGCGACCTTTGTGGGTTACGCCATCATTTACACCGTGATCCTGAAGCCACTCACACCGCAAAACATCGTGATTGGTGGTGCCAGTGGGGCCATGCCGCCGGTGCTGGGCTGGGCGGCCATGACAGGCGATGTGGGACCCGAAGCGCTGATCTTGTTCCTCATCATCTTCTTGTGGACGCCACCGCATTTTTGGGCTTTGGCCTTGTACCGCGTGGAGGATTACCGCAAGTCAGGCCTGCCCATGTTGCCGGTGACCCATGGCAACGAATTCACCCGTCTGCAAATCCTGCTTTACACCGTGGTGTTGATGGCGGCTTGCCTGATGCCTTTCGTGTACGGCATGAGCTCCTGGCTGTACCTGAGCGTGGCCCTGGTGCTGAGCATGGGTTTCATTGGCTACGCCGTGGCCTTGTTTCGGGCCTATTCGGACGAGTTGGCTCGCAAGACCTTCCGTTTTTCCCTGATCCATCTGAGCGCATTGTTTGCCGCACTGCTGGTGGACCATTACCTTTTTTGAGCGCCCATGAACAAACGTCAATTACTTGGTGGCCTCGGTTTGGCGACGGTGCTGGCCCTGGCCGCATGTGGTCAGGACAAGCCGGCTTTTCACGGTGTCGACATCACCGGTGCGGACTACGCCCAGGGCTGGTCGCTGGCCGACCACAACGGGCAGGTGCGCACACTCAAGGACTTTGCGGGCAAAGCCGTGATCGTGTTCTTTGGCTATACCCAATGTCCCGATGTGTGCCCGACTTCCATGCAGGAGCTGGCCGAGGTCAAACGCTTGCTGGGCCAAGATGGCGAGCGTTTACAGGGCGTGTTCATCACGGTGGATCCAGAGCGCGATACCGCCGAACTGCTCAAGGCCTACATGGCCAACTTCGATCCAGGCTTTGTGGCTTTGCGACCCACACCCGAGCAATTGCCTCAGGTCACCAAAGATTTCAAGATTTACTACAAGAAGGTCGACGGCAAAACGCCCACCAGCTACACCATGGACCATTCAGCGGGCAGCTTCACCTTTGACCCACAAGGCCGGGTGCGCCTGTACAACCGCTATGGCAGCGGCGCAGCGGCCCTGGCGGAAGACGTCAAGATCTTGCTCAAGTGACGTCAGGTGAATGTCGGGGTGCAAGCACCCCGGCTCGGATCAATTGATCTGGATTTTCTGGCGAACGATGATGTCGCCCAGGGCCTTTGTGTCGGCCTGGATCCGGTTGCGCAAACCCTCGGGCGATGAGCCCACCACCTGCCAGCCTTGCTGGAACAAGCGCGAGCGCATGTCGGGCGAGCGCACGATCTCGCTCACGGTGGCCGACAGTTTGTTCAGCACGGCAGGCGGCATTGAGGCGGGGGCCGCCACGGCGTTCCAGATTTCCAGCTGGTAGTTTTTGACGCCAAGCTCGGCCAGGCTGGCCACATCGGGCGCCAGCGTGCTGCGGCCCGCGCTGGTGGTGCCGATCGCTCGCAGCTTGCCTGCACGGACCTGTGTCAAGGCCATGGCGGGCGGCAGCAGCGCCAGCTGGATTTGCCCGCCCATCATGGCGTTCATGATTTGCGGATTGCCGGGGTAGGGCACATGCACCGGGTCAATACCGGCTTGCGCCTTGAGCAGTTCCATGCCCAGATGGGCCACCGTGCCCACGCCGGGCGAGCCATAGCTGAGCTTGTTGCCACTTTGCCGGGCGTGGGCCAGCCATTGTGCGGGCGTGGCACCTGGCGCATCGGCGGGCGCTGCCAGCAGCAAAGGCGCAGTCCCGATCAGGCTCACCGGGGCCAGGTCCTTCAAGGGGTCATACGTCACCTTGGGGTTCAGGATGCGGGCGATCGTCATGTTGCCGTTGATCATCAGGCCCAGGGTGTGGCCATCGGTGGACTTGGCCACATGGTCGGCCGCGATGTTGCCACCTGCGCCCACCTTGTTTTCCACAATCACGGTCTGGCCCAGGGCCTTGCCCAAAGGCTCCGCCAGTGCGCGTGCCGTCAGGTCAGGGCTGGAGCCCGCTGGAAAGCCGACCACCAGCTTGAGGGTCTGGCTGGGCCACGCTGGCGCGGTTTGTGCCAGCGCCGAGCCCATGCACAAGGCCAGGCAGGTCGCGCCCAGCAGCCAGCGACGGGGACGGTTGGGGGTGGTGGTGTGCAAACGCATGCGGGTCTCTCCATCATTTCAGAACAAGCTGAACTTTAGCGCAGGCCGTTCGGGCAAAAAAAGACCCGGACAATGCCGGGTCGATGACTTCAGAAAACCGTTCAGTTTCAAGCGAACTCGGCGAGGGTCTTCTTCATCTTTTTCATGGCCGCCACTTCGATCTGGCGGATGCGCTCGGCGCTGACGCCGTATTCGGCCGCCAGGTCGTGCAGCGTCATGCCGCCCGAGCCGTTGTCGTTGACTTTGAGCCAGCGCTCTTGCACGATGCGGCGGCTGCGTTCGTCCAGCGCATTCAAGGCTGTGGCCAGGCCATCGCTGGCCATCACATCGCGCTGGTGCGCTTCGATCATGGCGGTGGGCTCATGGCTGGCATCGGCCAGATAGGCGATGGGTCCAAAGGCCTGTTCGCCATCGTCGGACGGCGCAGGGTCCAGCAGCACATCGCCGCCGGACATGCGCATCTCCATTTCCATGACCTCTTCGCGTTTGACGTTCAGATCGCGGGCCATGACATCGATTTGCTCGGACGTCAGTGTGTCGCGGTGCGTGTCCACGTCGGCTTCGGCCTTGAAACCTTGCTTCATCGAGCGCAGGTTGAAGAACAGTTTGCGCTGGGCCTTGGTCGTGGCGACCTTGACCATGCGCCAGTTTTTCAGGATGTACTCGTGGATCTCGGCCTTGATCCAGTGCAGCGCGTAGCTGACTAAGCGCACGCCTTGCTCGGGGTCAAAGCGCTTGACGGCCTTCATCAAACCCACATTGCCTTCTTGGATCAAGTCGCCGTGGGGCAGGCCATAGCCCAAGTATTGGCGCGAGACCGATACCACCAGGCGCAGGTGCGAGAGCACCAGCTTGCGGGCGGCTTCCAGGTCGTCGTTGGCCTTGAGTTGACGTGCGGCTTCTTGCTCTTCCTCGAGGGTGAGCATGGGCATGCGGTTGACCGCAGAAATGTAGGCGTCGAGGTGGCCGAGCGAGGGCACCATGGCCCATGGGCTGCTCAGGGCCATTGCAGTGGTGGGTGATCCAGTTTGAAGGTTCATACCAGAACTCCTTTCAGAATTCTCATGATGTTAGCACTCTTGAGGGGTGAGTGCTAAACCGGAAAAGGTGGTCACCATGCAGCGATCAGGGTTTTCCCTTGATTTAAATCAAGTGAATTTCTTTGGAGTCAAATTATTTAAATTATCAGCTCAAAAGTGCTTGAGAAAACTCTTGCGCATCGAAGGTTTCCAGGTCCTCCAGCTTCTCGCCCACACCGATGAAATACACCGGGATGGGCTTTTCGCGTGCAATGGCACACAGAACACCGCCCTTGGCGGTACCGTCGAGCTTGGTGACGATCAAGCCTGTCAGGCCCAGCGTGTCGTCAAAGGCTTTGACCTGCGCCAATGCGTTTTGACCGGTGTTGCCGTCGATCACCAGCAGCACTTCATGGGGGGCGCTGGCCTCGGCTTTTTGCACCACCCGTTTGATCTTCTTGAGCTCTTCCATCAGGTGCAGCTGTGTGGGCAGTCGTCCTGCGGTGTCCACCAGCACCACGTCGCGGCCCCGTGCGCGGCCTGCCGTGACGGCATCGAAACTCACCGCAGAGGGGTCGCCGCCTTCTTGGCTGACGATCTCCACCGTGTTGCGGTCGGCCCAGGCGGCCAGCTGTTCGCGTGCTGCCGCCCGGAAGGTGTCAGCTGCTGCCAGCAGCACGCTCAGACCACCGTCGGCCAGGTGTTTGGTGAGCTTGCCGATCGACGTGGTTTTGCCAGCACCGTTGACGCCTGCGACCATGATCACAGTGGGTTGGTGTGCCCCAACTTCGAGGGGCTTTTGCAGGGGCGCCAGCAAGTCGGCAATCGCCTCGGCCAGCAGGCCCTTGACCTGAGCCGGTTCGGTGGCCTTGGACTCTTTGACGCGGCGCTTGAGGTCTTGCAGCAGATGCTCGGTGGCCTTGACGCCGGTATCGGCCATCAACAAAGCGGTTTCGAGTTCTTCGTACAGTTCGTCGTCAATCCGTGTGCCCGTGAAGACCGTGGCAAGGCTGGAGCCGGTCTTGCGCAAGCCGTTTTTCAGGCGGTCGAGCCAGCCTTGTCGGGCCGCGGGCACCACGACAGAGGCGGGAGCAGCGGGGGCAAGGACGCCAACGGGCACGGTCGCCTCAGGATGGGCCGGGCTTGCCGCTGCCGCGGGGCTGCCGGTGGACGCAACAGTGGGCGCAACAGTCGGCGCGCTCGTGGGCGCAGGTTGGGCCTGCTCTGGTGGGGATTTTTTTCTGAAAAAACTGAACATGGTTTGGATTTCAAGGATCATGCATTCTATGAAACCCCACTTTCTTTTTGGAATTCCTCTGGTCACCGCCTTGTGGGCACAGCCCTGGGGCCTCTCGGCGCAGACGCTGGAGGGTCCGCCAGGCGGCTCTGGGCGGCCAGTGGCTGCGGCTGCGGCGGCATACACATACACCCTGGACAATGGCATGACTTTGTGGGTCAAACCCGATCGCCGCGCCCCCACCGCTGTCCACATGGTGTGGGTGCGTGTGGGCTCGATGGACGAGGTGGACGGCACCAGCGGCGTGGCCCATGTGCTGGAGCACATGCTGTTCAAGGGCACAAACACGTTGGCGGCCGGTGAGTTTTCAAGACGCGTGGCGGCGTTGGGCGGGCGCGAAAACGCTTTCACCTCCAAGGACTACACCGGTTACTACCAGCAAATTCCGGCGCACCAGCTGGAGGCGGTGATGCGGCTGGAGTCGGACCGTTTTGCCAACAACCAATGGCCCGATGCCGAATTCGCCAAAGAGCTGGAGGTGGTCAAGGAAGAGCGCCGCCTGCGCACCGAAGACAACCCGCGCGCACTGCTGCACGAAGCGTTGTCGGCCACCGCCTTGACGGCCTCACCCTACCGACGACCCATCGTGGGCTGGATGAGTGACCTGCAAGCCATGACCGCGCAAGATGCCCGTGATTTCTACCGCAAGTGGTACACCCCCAGCAACGCCGTCGTCGTGGTGGCAGGTGATGTCGAGCCCTTGCAGGTCAAGGCGTTGGCCGAAAAATACTATGGCACGATCCCGGCCCGCGCCGTGCCAGAACGCAAGCCCCAGCAAGAGCCTGCGCAGCAGGGGTTGCGCCGATTCGAGTTCAAGGCGCCGGCTGAGCAATCGTATGTGGCCCTCGCATTCAAGGTCCCACGCTTGGTCAGTTTGCAAGCCACGCCCGAGCATGACGATGCGCTGGCTTTGACGGTGCTGGCCGCAGTGCTCGATGGCTACAGCGGTGCCCGTTTGGAGCGTGCGCTGACGCAAGGCGATCAGCGCCTGGCAGACAGCGTGGGGGCGCACAACGGCTTGATGGGCCGGGGCCCGCAATTTTTTTACCTCGAGGGGGTCCCCGCCAAGGGCCAAACGCCCGAGGCGCTGGAGCAAGCCTTGCGCGCTCAGGTGCAACGCGTGGCCCAGGACGGGGTGACGGAGAGCGAGTTGCAGCGGGTCAAGACCCAGTGGGTGGCCAGCGAGGTCTACAAACTCGACTCGGTCTTCAACCAGGCCCGCGAATTGGGTGTGGCCTGGACTTTGGGCTTGCCACCCGACCACGGCACGCGGTTGATGGCGCGTTTGCGCCAAGTCACCGCTGCTCAAGTGCAAGCGGTGGCGCAAAAGTATTTTGGCGATGACAGCCTGACTGTGGCGATATTGCGCCCGCAAGCTTTGTCCGCTGCCGCACCAACTCGCCGTGCGGCAGCTGGTGCGCGGCACTGAAGCGAACCTGAACCATGAAAGTGAATCTCCTCATGTCTTTGATTTCCTTGGGGTCGGTGGCCGTCGGGCGCACGAGCCGATGGCTGTTGGGTGCGGCTTGTGCCTGCAGCGTGGTGGGGGTGCAAGCCGCATTGCCGATCCAGCACTGGACACAACCCAATGGTGCGCGTGTGTACCTGGTGGAAAGCCATGCCATCCCCATGGTGGATGTGCAGATCGATCTGGACGCGGGCAGCCGCCGCGACCCGGTGCTGCAAGCGGGCCTGGCGTCGGTGATGGCCGGCCAAATGGCCAGTGGTGTGCGCGCCTTGCCCCAAGGCAAAGGCCCGTACGCACAAACCCTGGATGAAAACCAACTGGGGCAAGCGTGGGCCGATCTGGGGGCCAGCTTTGGTGCTGTGGCCAGTGCGGATCGCCTGAGCTTTGCATTGCGCAGCTTGAGCTATCCGGACTTGTTGGACAAAGCCGTCGCCTTGGCCGCACGTCAGATGGCGCATCCGTCTTTCCCCGAAGCCATCTGGCAGCGCGATCGTGAGCGCATGTCGGCGGCGATCCGGGAGTCGTTGACGCAACCGGGCACGGTGGTGCAAAACAGTTTCGCCAGTGCGGTGTATGGCGCGCACCCTTATGGGTTCAGAACCACGCCCGAGTCCTTGACGCGCATCAGCGCCCAGGATTTGCAGGTTTTGCACGCGCAGGCCCTGCGCACATGCCGTGCCACGGTCAGCGTGGTGGGTGATCTGACACGTGCGCAAACCGATGCCTTGGTCAAGCGGTTGCTGGCACTGTGGCCTGCCGACACCGGCTGCGCACCTTTGCCTGCCGTGCCAGAGGTCGCTGCCTTGACCGAGGCCCAGGACCTGATGCTGCCGTTTGATTCGGCACAAGCACATGTGTTGGTGGGCCAGCCTGGTTACAAGCGCGATGATCCGGACTTCTTTGCCTTGCTGGTCGGTAACCACATTTTGGGGGGCGGCGGGTTTGTCTCGCGCCTGACCGAGCAGGTGCGTGAAAAGCGGGGACTGAGCTACAGCGTTTACAGCTACTTTTCACCGGGCCTGCATGCGGGGGCTTTCACCGTGGGTTTGCAGACACGCCCCGACCAAGCCGCGCAAGCGGTCGCGGTGGTGAAGGAGGTGGTGCAGGCTTTTGTGAACGATGGGCCGACCGAAGCCGAATTGCAGGCCGCCAAATCCAACCTGATCGGCGGCTTCGCCTTGCGCATCGACAGCAACCGCAAATTGCTCGACAACGTGGCCAACATCGCATGGAACCGTTTGCCCTTGAACTATCTGGACACTTGGACCCAGCAAGTCGAGCGGATCGGTCTGGACGATGTGCGCCGTGCCATGGCGCGGGTGCTCAAGCCGCAGCGCATGGTCACGGTGGTGTTGGGCGCACGGCCCTGAAGTCCAGGCGTTTTTCAGGCGTTTAAATGTGCGCCGCAAAAGCGGGCACATGCCGCATGTGCAAGGTCAGGCCCAATGCGGCCATGTGGTTGTCGTTGCGTCCCAGAATTTCTTGGGCCAGTGGCAGGAATTCGCGTTCCTCCAGACTGGCGTGGCTTTGGTAGCGTTGCACCAGGGCTTCAAGCGCGGCCACGTCCAGTGTCGTGTCCTGCCCTTTGGACACCTTGCGCAAAGCGGGCTCCAGCGACTCCCACAGTTTTTCCAGGCTGCGGTGGTCGTGCGTGAGCTGTTCGATCAGGGTTTCCACCTTCAGGCGCTCCGCACCGGCTTGGGCGCTGGCACGCACAGCGGGGAACAGGTCTTTTTCTTCTTCGGTGTGGTGGGTGTACATACCGCTGCTGAAAAATGCGAGGGATTGGTCAGCGATCTTGCGGGCTTGCGCGGCAGGGCCCAGCAAGGCGGGCAAGTCGCCCATGCGGGACAACTGGGCAAAGATGCCCACATGGCAATTTGAAAAATGCGTGATCGGGGCTTGTGTGTCGTTGTCGCTCATAGCGTTCTCCATTCATGAAATGCACTGTTTCCCACTCTATGGATTCCCCTTCATCGCGCCAAGCCCAATCTGGCGATTTCTTGATGCAGGTCATGCGGGGTGGGGCTTGAGGCCCCCGTGAGGCGCAGCAGACAACGTACACATGCCGTTACAACTGGGGTGATCCGTTCGTCATCAAGCACAAGAGGGGCCGCGTTGTAGTGGCAGGTTCAACAAGGTGTTGAACTGAAAACTGAAAGAAGGACTCTTCTCATGAACAAGCTGCTCGCCACCCTGATCGCCGGTTTCTTCGCTGCCGGTGCGTTTGCCCAAGCTCCCGCCGCGTCTGCGACAGCTGCTGTTGCCGCAGCACCTGCTGCCGTCGCCACTGCCAAAGTGGAAGCCAAAGACGCCAAGGCTGATGCCAAAGCCGATGCGAAAGCGGATGCCAAAGCCCAGGCCAAGGCCCTGAAAGCCGAGAAAAAGGCTGCCGCCAAAGCCAAAGCTGCCCAAGCACCCGCTGAAGCCAAGGCCGCACCTGCTGCCGAGAAAATGGCCGACAAGGCCGCTGCCAAAGTGGATGCCAAATTGCCCCAAGGCAAGTGATGCCCGGCTGCCGGACCTTGTGTCCGGCCAGCGGTTCACCCACAAGAAGCCAGCCCTGCGCTGGCTTCTTTGTCATGTGCGTCAGCCGCATGCCTGCGTGGCCAAGGCTGAGTGGCCGCGGGCGGGCCTTTACACTTGGTTCATGCGTTCATCCAAAGTTTCTGCTTCTGCGCGCCAGAGCGCGCGTGCATCGGCTGCCCTTTCGGGCAAGCCCCAAGGCCATGCCGCACACGAAGTGCGCATCATCGGTGGTCAGTGGCGTCGTACGCGCCTGAAAGTGATCGACAAACCCGGCCTGCGCCCCACGCCCGACCGTGTGCGTGAAACCCTCTTCAACTGGTTGGGCCAGGATCTGGCCGGTTGGCGCTGTGTCGACGCTTTTGCTGGGACCGGTGCCTTGGGGCTGGAGGCGGCTTCTCGTGGCGCGGCAAGCGTCCTGATGCTTGAACAAGATCCGGCCTTGGTGAGTGCTTTGCAGGCCCATGTTGTGCGTTTGCAGGCGGGCATGGTGCAGGTGCAGCGCACCGATGCCATTGCAGCATTGCAACGCCTGCCCGCAGGCAGTGTGGATCTGGTGTTCATCGATCCGCCGTTTGACGGCCCCTGGTTCGAGTCTGCGCTCAAGGCGGCCGCTGCCGCGGTGCCTCTGGGCGGCTGGGTGTATCTGGAGGCACCCGTGGCCTGGACCGACGAGGCGCTCGGTGTTTGGGGGCTGAAGGTGGAGCGCCATTTGAAGGCCGGTGCCGTGCATGCCCATTTGCTGCAGCGCACTGCATAAACGCACTGCATAATTTGCGCAGACTGAACCGAGGACTCCACCATGAAACACCCCGTGATCGCTGTTTACTCTGGCACCTTCGATCCGCTCACACTCGGTCACGAAGACGTGGTGCGCCGTGCGGCCCAATTGTTCGATCAGGTCATCATCGCGGTCGCGACCGCACACCACAAGAAAACCCTGTTCAGCCTGGATGAGCGGCTGCATCTGGCGCAGTCGGCCTTGCACGATTGCGGCAATGTGAAGGCCTTGCCCTTTGATGGTCTGATCGTGGACTTTGTGCGTGCACAAGGTGCACAGGTGATCGTGCGCGGCTTGCGCTCGGTGACCGACTACGACTACGAGACGCAAATGTCGGGCATGAACCGCCACTTGGCACCCGCTGTGGACACCGTGTTTTTGCACACCAGCGCGAACGTGCAACACATCAGCAGCACCTTGGTGCGCGAGATCGCCAAGCTCGGCGGTGATGTGTCGGGCCTGGTGTCTGCGCCTGTGCTCAACGCACTGGAGTTCAAGCTCTCCAGCGCGGACTGATTTCAGACCTCGGCGCCTTCCACCAAAAACCGCACCCGCTTTTGCCCTTGCCACTCATCGGCATCGAGCCGGTAGGCCAGCTTCACCTTGGCGGGCAAAGGCTCGGTGCGGCCAAACCAGATGCCGTCGACTGGCTGGCCTTGGTGCTTCATCTTGAGCGACAGGTGTTTTTCGCCCACCAGCCGCTGCGACACCACCTCGATCTCTTCGCAAAAAACGGGCGGCGCAAAGCCTTGGCCCCAGACCTCGTGGTGCAGCATGTCCACCAGATCCACACGGCGGTATTCGGCGGGCAGCGGGCCATCGGTTTCCAGACGGCGTTGCAGCGTGGCGGCGTCCAGCCATTCCATGGCCACCTGGTTCAGCGTTTCTTCGAACACATCGAGGTGTTCTTCGGCCACGGTGCAGCCCGCCGCCATGGCGTGGCCGCCAAAGCGCAGCAGCACGCCCGGCGCGCGTTTGGCCACCAGATCGAGCGCATCGCGCAAATGAAAGCCCGCAATCGAGCGGCCTGAGCCCTTGAGTTCGTGCTCCTTGCCCGGCGCGCTGCTGGCCGCAAACACAAAGGTGGGCCGGTGCAGCTTGTCCTTGATGCGCGAGGCGACGATGCCCACCACGCCTTCGTGAAAATCCGGGTCGAACACGCAAATGGCAGGCGGCGGCTCGTCGCCTTCGTCAAACAAGGACTCGGCCATTTCCATCGCCATTTCGCGCATGTCGCCTTCGATCACGCGGCGTTCGCGGTTGATGGCATCCAGCTGTCTGGCCAGTTCGTCGGCGCGGCCTGCGTCGTCGGTCAGCAGGCACTCGATGCCCAGCGTCATGTCGGCCAGGCGGCCTGCGGCGTTGATGCGTGGGCCGAGGGCAAAACCAAAGTCAAAGGTCGTGGCCTTGGCGGTTTCGCGGCCTGCTGCGCGCATCAGTGCGGCCATGCCGGGCGGCAAGGCCCCGGCCCGCACGCGGCGCAGGCCTTGGGCCACCAGGCGGCGGTTGTTCGGGTCGAGCTTGACCACATCCGCCACGGTGCCCAAAGCCACCAGCGGCAGCAAGGCGTCTAGGCGCGGTTGGTTGGTTGCGTCGAACACGCCGCGCTGGCGCAGCTCGGCCCGCAGGGCCAGCAGCACGTAAAACATCACGCCCACACCGGCGATCGATTTGCTGACAAAGCTGCAACCGGGCTGGTTGGGATTGACGATGACTTCGGCGGTGGGCAGTTCGCTGCCGGGCAAATGGTGATCGGTCACCAGCACCTGCAGGCCCAAGGCTTGCGCCGCCTGCACGCCCGCCACGCTGGCGATGCCGTTGTCCACGGTGATCAGCACATCCGCACCTTGTGCGTGCACACGCTGGGCAATCGGGGGTGTGAGGCCATAGCCGTCCACCACGCGGTCGGGCACCAGATAGCTCAAGTTCTGCGCGCCCAGCATGCGCAGGCCACGCACCGCCACGGCGCAGGCGGTGGCGCCGTCGCAGTCGTAATCGGCCACGATGCACAGGCGCTTGTTGTGCGTGATGGCGTCGGCCAGCAGCTTGGCCGCTTCTTGCGTGCCCAACATGCCGGCCGGGGGCAGCAACAGGTTCAGCGCGTCGTCGAGTTCGTCTTTGGACTGCACGCCACGGGCGGCGTACAGGCGGGCCAGCAGGGGGTGGATACCCGCTTGTTCCAGTGCCCAGGCACTGCGGGGGGGCACATCTCGGGTGAGCAAATTCATGGGGTGATCAGGGCTTGCAAGGCTGCATGGGCAGGGGTTTTGCGGAATGGGCGCAGGAGGCGCTGGTGCCATGCCTGAGGCTGGGCTTCGTAGGTGTGCGCGGCCTGTTCACTGCACAGGGTCAGTCGCAGTGCGCCATTGCTTTGCAGTTGCGTCAAGGCAGCAGCCAGCACGGTGGCGTCCAGTTCTTGCCAGGCCGCTTGCCAGGCTTGCGCGTGTCCTTGCAGTGCCGTTGCGCGCAGACCATCGGCCAGCAAGGCGGGTGCGGCTGTCGGGGTTTGGGCGGGCAGCACGCCCGCGCCATGCAGCCAGAACGAATTGACGGTCGGCTGGCGGCGGGCTTCGCGCGCGTCGTTGACCGGGTGGTTGTACAGCAGCATCTGCATTTCGCTTTGCAGGCGGCGCAATGGGCGGGCTGCAGCCGATTCGGGCATCCAGTGTTTGACGTTGGCACCGATCACCCGGTCCAGCGAGGCGGTGGGCAAGTCGGCCAGCATGTCGCCTTGGGCGTGCCAGGTCAGCGCGCTGTGCCAGGTCACTTGCAGGCCGTCTTCTTTTAAGAAGGGTTGCATGGCAAGCAGCAGTTGCTGGGACTCTTCATCGCTCAGCTGCAAGCGTGCCGGGTCGTGCATGAGCACCTGGTCCATGCCCACTTGCCAGTGGCAGGGGGTGATCCAGGCTTGTGGCTGGGGGCTGGCCTGGCCCGCTTGTGCTTGTGACCAGGCCGCCCAGGGCAGGGCTGGCGTCAGATCCCAGCCCAAAGCCCGGGCCAGGGCACGTTCGTGCGGCAAGTGGGGCTCGGCGGCACCTTCGGCGTCGTGTTCCCGCTGTGTGCACACCAGCTGGCCCAGCAAGGTCTGCAGCTTGGGCAATGACAAACCCGACAAAACGTCCGGGGTGGCCAAGGCCTGGCTGGCGGCATAGGGAATGATCAGGTGCATGGGCGGTGATTGTCGCAGGCCCATGCCCGTGCTTGCCGGGCCAAGGGCTTGGCCGATTCGTCACAATAGGGGCTTATGTCTTTTTTCAAAAATATCCCCTACGAACTCGTGCTGGGTTGGCGCTACACGCGTGCGGGCCGCGCGACGCGGCGCAACGGGTTCATTTCCTTCATCTCGGGCGTGTCCATGTTGGGCATTGCGCTGGGGGTGGCGGCGCTCATCATCGTGTTGAGTGTGATGAACGGCTTTCAAAAAGAGGTGCGTGACCGCATGTTGGGCGTCGTTTCGCACATCGAGGTGTACGCCGCCGATGGCGGTGCGGTGCAGGACCTGCCTGCGGTGCTGGCCAAGCTCAAAGCGCATCCCCAGGTGGTGGGCGCAGCGCCTTTCATCACGGCGCAGGCCTTGCTGGCGCGTGGCGAAGACATGAAAGGCGTGCTGGTGCGTGGCATCGATCCGGCTTTGGAGCCCGAAGTGACCGACATGGCCTCGGCCGCACAACGGGCCAGCCTGATGCGCTTGCTGCCCGGCCAGTTTGGCATGGTGCTGGGCACAGACTTGGCGCAAAGCTTGGGGCTGCAACAGGGCGATCCGGTCACCTTGGTCTCGCCTTCGGGTCAGGTGACCCCGGCTGGGGTGGTGCCGCGCATGAAACAAATGCAGGTGGTCGGGGCCTTCCATTCCGGGCATTACGAATACGATTCCACGCTGGCCATGATGCACGTGGAGGACGCGGCCCGCATGTTCCGCCTGGAGGGCCCGACGGGCATTCGCCTCAAGCTCAAGGACTTGCACGAGGCCCGTGGGGTGGCGCGTGATTTGCAACAGCAACTGGGTGCCAGCTTCTGGGTGCGCGACTGGACGCAGCAAAACAAGACCTGGTTTGCCGCGGTGCAGGTGGAAAAACGCATGATGTTCATCATCCTCACGCTGATCGTGGCGGTGGCCGCCTTCAACCTGGTCAGCACACTGGTGATGACCGTGACCGACAAGCGCGCCGACATCGCCATCTTGCGCACGCTGGGCGCGAGCCCGCGCAGCATCATGGGCATCTTTGTAGTGCAAGGCGCCACGGTGGGCGTGATCGGCACGGTGAGCGGTTTGTTGCTGGGCCTGCTGGTGGCTTTCAACATCGATGTGATCGTGCCCGCGCTGGAAAAGCTGTTCAATGCCAGCTTCTTGCCGCGCGATATTTACCTCATCAGCCGCATGCCCAGCGAGCCGCTGGCCAGCGACATCGTGCCGATCGCGGTGATCTCTTTGGTGCTGGCTTTTGTGGCCACGCTCTACCCCAGCTGGCGCGCCAGCCAGGTGAACCCGGCGGAGGCGCTGCGTTATGAATGAAACATGGACCCCCACGCTCCCCGCTTCGCGTGGTTCGCTGCCCCCCGAGGGGGCGCATTTCGCCTTGGGGCGGCCCGGCGGCGAAACTGTTCTAAAAGCCCAAGGCCTGACCAAGCGTTTCACCGAAGGCCGCCTGGATGTGACCGTGCTGCAGGGTGTGGACCTGGAGGTCCACGCTGGGCAAACGCTGGCGATTGTGGGCGCTTCGGGCTCGGGCAAGAGCACGCTCTTGCATTTGCTGGGCGGGCTGGATGCGCCCACGCAAGGCAGCGTGCAGCTGCAGGGCCAATTGCTCTCGGCGCTCAGCGCTGCCGAGCAAGGCCAGTGGCGCAACCGCTACCTGGGTTTTGTTTACCAGTTCCACCACCTCTTGCCCGAGTTCAGTGCGCTGGACAACGTGGCCATGCCGCTGTGGATCCGCAGGCAGGACCGTGCCGAAGCGGCCGCTGTGGCGGCGCAGTGGCTGGCGCGTGTGGGCCTGGCCGAGCGCCTGCACCACCGGCCTGCCGAGCTGTCGGGCGGCGAGCGCCAGCGCGTGGCGCTGGCCCGTGCTTTGGTCAATGACCCGGCTTGTGTGTTGGCCGACGAGCCGACCGGCAACCTGGACCGCGAGACGGCCGATGGCGTGTTCGCCCTGATGCTGCAACTGGCGCGTGAGCGCGGCACGGCTTTTGTGGTGGTCACGCACGACAGCGCTTTGGCCGCGCGCTGCGACCGGCAGTTGCACCTGGTCAAAGGCGTGTTGCAGCCCGCGGTTTGAGCTGCGATGTGGATCGACACACATTGCCATCTGGATGCGGCGGAGTTTGATGCCGACCGCGATGCGGTCAGAGTCCATGCCCGTGCACAAGGGGTGTCCTTGTGTGTGATCCCGGCGGTGGCGCGTGCGCATTGGGCCGGTGTGGCGCAATTGGCGCAGCGCCATGCCGATGCTTATGCACTGGGCATCCACCCGCTGTATGTGCCGCAGGCTGGTGACGGCGATTTGCTGGCGCTGGACGCGGCCTTGAGCGAGCGCCAGGGCGACCCGCGTCTGGTGGCGGTGGGCGAAATCGGGCTGGACTTTTTTGTGCCCGCCTTGTGCGAGCCTGCGATGCGCGAGCGGCAGTGGCTGTTCTACACCGCCCAGCTGAAGCTGGCGCAAAAACATCAGCTGCCCGTGATCTTGCATGTGCGCCGATCGGCCGACTTGTTGCTCAAGGGCCTGCGCCAACACCCGGTGGGGTCGGGCATCGCGCATGCTTTCAATGGCAGTGCGCAGCAGGCCCAGAATTTTGTGGGCATGGGCTTTGCGCTGGGCTTTGGTGGTGCGCTCAGTTACGAGCGGGCTTTGCAATTGCGTCGCCTGGCGCGTGAGCTGCCTTTGGAGGCGCTGGTGCTGGAGACCGATGCGCCCGACATGCCGCCGCATTGGCTTTACCAGACCGCCGAGCAGCGGGCACAGGGCCAAGCGCAAGGCCGCAACAGCCCGGCCGAGTTGCCGCGGATTGCGCAGGTGCTGGCCGATGTGCGGGGTGTGTCGCTGGATGCCTTGGCGCAGGCCAGCGCGCGCAACGCACAGCGCGTGCTGCCCAAGCTCTTGCCTTTGTGCCAGGTCGCGCCATGACGGCTTGGGCATCTGTGCCCCATTCGGACCGTTTGCAGGGCCTGGCCCCTTTGGTCCAGCCTGACATCCGGGTGCTGGTGCTGGGCAGTTTCCCCAGCGTGAAGTCCTTGCAGTCGCAACAGTATTACGCCCACCCACAAAACCATTTCTGGCGCATCATGCGCGCCCTGTGGCCCGATGGCGCCTGGCCAGCTGACGGCGATTACGCCCAGCGTTGCCAGTGTTTGCTGACCCAAGGCGTGGGCGTGTGGGATGTCTATGCGCACTGCGAGCGCGAAGGCAGCTTGGACAGTGCGATCCGGCACGCCCAATTGAACGATTTCCCGGGCCTGTTGCAGCGCTGCCCGCAGTTGCGCGGCATCTTGCACAACGGCGGCGAGAGCTTTCGGCATGCCAAAGCGGTCAAAAAAGCACTGGACCAGGCTGGCTGCGGTGAAGGTGTGACGATTCATCGCCTACCATCGACCAGTCCGGCCAATGCGTCGTGGACTTTTGAACAAAAACTCAGCGCCTGGCAGGCGGTGATGAACACCCATGGAATGTTGGCATGAGCCGAAAAAAAGCAATCGAACTGCCCGAAGTCAATTTCTCTGAAGACGGTGAAATCCGTTACCTGCATCTGGGCACCGAGTGGATCCAGGGCTCCATGTTCCTCGACCGACCTTATGACATCGAGCTGGAATATGTGCAGCGCATGTTCGGCTGGTTGCTGTTTTTCCCGCATGACGAGGTCAAAGGTGCGCACGCCATGCAGCTGGGTCTGGGCGCAGGCACGATCACCAAGTTTTGCTACAAGAAACTCAAGATGACCTGCACGGCCATCGAGCTCAATCC
>JACCDU010439181.1_pt1 | contig 18097 bp, 4 predicted proteins | sample 7446081 | NCBI WGS metagenome assembly JACCDU01 (sample SAMN15323447, study PRJNA562643) | freshwater metagenome | isolation source: river surface water | place: USA:Blue River Watershed | collected 2017-08-17
CATCAGGACCGTACTTGGTGCCTGTGCCATCGTCCACGATGCTGGTGTCCGCTGCCGCGCTCTTGGCTGGATTCGCTGTGTAGCTGGCCTTCAATGCAAACGTTTCAGCACCTTCATAAGGCGCATCCGACTCCGAACGGATGTCCACCCGCACGTACACCTTGCCGCCAGCAGGCACTGTGGGCTTGTGCGTGGCATCGTAGGTGGTCCACGTGGTGCCGTTGGTCGAATATTCGTACGTGAAGCCTGTGCGTGTGGCTGCTGTACCCGATGTGGCCGCTTGCAAGTCCAGGTCCAGTGAATAACCGGGGGTTGCTGTGACCGTGAACATCGCGTACTGCGAACCCTCGTTGACCGGGCCGTAGCCTGTCACGCTGATCGGGCGGTCATCGTCCTTGACCACAGCTGGATCGTTAGCACCTGCATTGTTGCGGGTGTTCTGATCGATCGGTGCGGTGATGTCACCCGTGCCATCGTCAAAGATGGAGGCGTAATCCGAAGCGCTCTGACCGCCGGAAGTGACGACCAGCTTGAGCTGCTCTTCACCTTCGTACACGTCATCGCGTTCGTTGATGATGTCCACCGCCACCAACACCGGCACAGAACCTGCAGTCACCGGACCGGTGTACAGCTGCCAAGTGGCACCGCCATCGAGTGAGTAATAGATCGGCGCAGTATCCAGCGAATCGTTGGGCTTGCCTTCGTTATCGCCCGTCGGGGCCTTGCCCGATTGCGCAGCGTTTTGCACGTCCAGCGTCAGCACTTGGCCTGGGTTGGCGTTCACAGTGAACACCGCACGGGGCGAGTTTTCGTTGTAAGTGCCGCCGGTCACGATGATGGGACCAGAACGGTCATCGTCAAGACTTGTCGTGTCTGTGGTGGGCGAGCCGTTGGTGAACGTGCCTGGAAATTTAACGCCCGTGCCATCGTCAATGATGGTGGCCACGCCTGTGACAACAGTGCTCTGGCCAGTCAGTGTCGCATTGAGCTTGAACGTTTCTCCGCCCTCGTAAGGGGTGTCTTGCTCGGCAATGATGTCCACGCGCGCAAAAATCTTGCCATCGGCATTGAATGTTGGCAAGTTGCTGGCGTCGTAGTTGACCCAAGCCAAGCCATCCCAGATTTTCAGGGTCTGGTTCTCCAGAATGTCGGCTTTACCAGCCACGGTACCGTTGCTGCTGTCGTCTTGCAATTGCAAGCTGACTGTTTGACCCGAGTTGCCATTGAGGGTGAAAACCACATAGTTGGAAGCCTCATTGACCAAGGGGCTGTTGATGGTCAAGGTGCGATCATCATCCAGCGCGGCTATGTCAATTGTTGGCGAGTTGTTATTGAATGTACCGGGGAATTTGGAGCCACTGCCATCGTCAATGATGGTGGAATCCGCCGCCGCATTCTTGGACGCATTCGTCGAATAAGCCGCCTTGAGCGCAAAGGTTTCAGCCCCTTCAAAAGGAGTATCCAATTCGGTCCGGATGTCCACGCGGACGAACAATTCACCACCAGCCGGTACTGTCGGCCGGTTACCTGCGACTCCATCCCAAGTGTAACCAGTCCAGTTGTTGCCATCGACTGAATATTCAAAGGTAAACCCAGCGCGCGTCGCAGCCGTACCCGCTGTAGCGTTCTCCAAACTCAAATCGAGTTCATAGCCCTCGATGGCGTTCACAGTGAAAACGGCGTAACGCGACGCTTCGTTCACAGGGCCATAAGCAGTCACAGCAATCGGTCGATCATCATCCAACACCGGATAACCGGTCGCGCTCGTTGATGAAGGAGTGAACGTGGTGTTGTCTGCCAAGAAAACATGTCCAGTGCCGTCATCGATGATGCCACCTTGACCGTTGACAACTACACTGGCGTCATCCGTTGCAGTCAAGACATAGGTCTCAAGCCCTTCAAAAGGCTGATCCTGTCGAATGGCAGTACGAACCAAAAGGGTTGCGCCCGACATCGTGACGTTTGTGCCGGGGGTGTAGTCGACCCATTGGTTCGAGGCATTCAGGTACTGAAGTGGCTTGTCAGTTCCCGCATTGGTGGTGTCCATGCCAAGCACGGCGTCACCGAGGGCAGAGCCTGTCTGGTTGAGAGCCAGTTTGACGGTCTGCCCGCTTGCACCGCTCACACGGAAAACTGCATACGGCGATGCTTCGTTCACTGTCACGCCTTCGACGGTCAATGGGGTCAACCGGATACCGATGGTGGTGTACGCGGTGTTGGAGTTGCTGTCTCCATCATTGACCACTACAGAAATACTGCGGTCTGTTCTGTCGCCGCCCGTTGATGAGAAACTGATTGCTCGCAGCGCATCCTGGTAAAGCGCCTTGGTCGCAGAACCCGTCAAAGTGACCTGCCCAGCAACGGACGTATCGGCAGTGATTCCGGCTGGCAAAGTACCAACTGTCAGAACATCACCTGTTTGCGGATTGGTCAAGATGATCGTCGCAGAAACAATATCGTCCCCGCTGTCAGGGTCGGTGATGAGCCTGTCGGTATCGGCCACTGGCACAGCCGAACCACCCAAGGTGTAGGCCGTCGAATAGCCTGTGCCACCACTGCTGCCATCCAGATCCAAGAAGGGGGCGTCGTTCACTGGCGTCACAGTCACAAGCACTGTGATGGTGGTCGTGCCACCCCGTCCATCGCTGACTGTCACGGTGAACTGGTCTGTCCCCACATAGTTGCCATTAGGTGTGTAGGTATATGAGCCATCAGTGTTGACCACAACCACACCGTTGGTCGGACCTGTGTTGGTTGTGTAGGTCAAACTGGCGTCATCTGCGTCAAAGGCTTTGACCTGGCCTTGGATCGGTGTGTCCTCTGGCGTGGTGATTTCATAACGGTTGTCCACTGCGTCATATGCCGGGTCTGCGGTGCCATCGGGCAGCTTGCCTCCTACAGGCATATCATTGACCCCATTGATCGTGATGGTAAGGGTGGCCGCATCCACACCTACATATGATCCACCAGACGCATCGTTGAGCACGTACTGGAAAGTTTCGGCCAGCGTCTCACCACCATGCAAGGCATTCACTGCTGCGTTGTTGGCATCGAGTGTGTAGATGTAGCTACCATCGGCTTTGATTTTCAAAGTGCCATAAAGACCCGCTACCTCGAAATCGCCATTGCCGTCCACTACGGTATCGGCTGATTTGCTACTGGAAATTCGAATGACCGTTGACCCTGTTAAATCTTTGGTGTCGTTGGACAGCACGCCGGTCGCTGTCGTTTTGCTGACCGAGGTGTCACCTTCGTTGATGGCTTGGCTATCGTTGACAGCACTAGGGGCACCACTGGATGCGCCCAAAACAGTGATGTAAAGCGTCGCTGTGCTCGTGACGTTTGACGCATCTTTCATGGTGTAGCTGAACGACTCTGTAGCCGTTTCACCTGCCCCCAGGCTTGCATTGTCTGTGGTTGGCGTATAGGTGTAGCTGCCGTCCGAATTGAGAACCAACTCGCCATGCTGCCCTGTCAATCTGGATCCCAAGGTACCTGTCTTGCTAAAGGTCAGGTTGCCGCTCAAGATACCGGAAGCATACGATTTACTCAGCGTGACACTTGTAAGCACGCCCGAGGTATAAGTCACCGAAGAAACGGTTGTTCCTGCAGTAATGCCCGTTCCTGAAACATCCATCCCAACAGCAATGGTGCCGGTATAGCTGGAAGAAATGGAGACGACACTGCCGCTCTCTACACCAGCGGCAGAGGTGGCAGTTTTCATAGAACCACCACTTGTTTCGGTTAAAGCTGGCGAGTTTTTAAAACCCACCGATTTGTTACTGAAAAAACTCAGATCCGGTATGGCCGTGTAATTTCCTGCTGTGCCAGTTGAGTATTTTGTGGGCGTACCACTCAAAGTCACCTCGTAATCAGCAGTTGTGCCTGCAATCAGCGTCTTGCTAACAACATCCACACTGACGTTGTTGCTATCAAAGGCCAAGTGGTAAGTTCCATTAATGAGCACATACAACTCTTCACCCCCGTTAACGGAGCTAAAACCCGAATCTCCCTTGAAAATCAGCTTTGCGCTGAGAGTGGGCGATGTGTACGACGAAATCGTCGCCGAGCCGTCGATTGAAAATCCCGTGAGTGTTTTGGTCTCGCCGTTGGCACCACTTCCGTCGACATCCGTGTCGTTGGTGAGCACGTTGCCTGCTGCCGAAAAACCTGTGAATGTGAAACCCGACCCTGCAGTCGTGGTCGACTCTTGCGCCAGGTTGTAATCATTGGTAGCAACAGGCGTGTCATTGCGACCATCGATCGTTACGGTCAAGGTTGCTGTCGCGGTCAGCCCACTGCCATCGGTCGCCCGATACACAAAACTCTCGGCCAAGGTCTGGCCAGACACTCGAAGCGCTTGTACCACTGGATCCGCATCATGAACCATGTAAACATAACTGCCATCAGCCCCCATGGTCAAGGTACCATAACGCCCCACCACGTCTTGCCCACCACTGACAGACGTGGAAGAAGAAGCCACTGAAAGTGTCGCCGCCGTCTGTCCTATCTGGGTGACAAGCAACGAACCGCTACTGACCGTATCGTTGGCCAACACGTTACCCGTTGCGTTTTGACCTGCTATGGCGTTGCTCAGCCCACTTTGTTCAATGGCCAATGCGGCACCTGTGGCACTTGTATCGTTACTCAGTGTAGGGCCATCCGCAACGGGTGTGATGGTCAAGGTCAGGGTGGCCGTATCCGTGCCGCCATGTCCGTCTGAAATGGTGTATGAGATAACCGGCACAACGCCATCGTAATTGGGTGCTGGCGTGAAGCTGTAACTGCCATTGCTGTAGATCAGCACCGTGCCCACGCCTGGAATGATGGTGTTGGACCCCACCACCCCAGAAGTCAGAGAACCACCCGCTGGCGTGAACGTGTACCCCGTCACCATCAACGTATCCCCATCCGGATCGGTATCGTTAGTGATGATGTTGCCTGTCAACGTCACATCCTCGGTAACTAACCCCGTGTCATTGACAGCATCAGGCACCGAGTTGACGGGCGTGACAGTTATGGTCAGGGTAGTGTTGGCGGTGGTCAAACCATCACTGACTTTATAGGTCGCAACCGGTACGTCGCCCGTGAAACCGACAACGGGTGTGAAAGTGTACGTTCCGTTTACATTGATCACCAGCGTGCCCACGTTGGCGATCGTGGCGGTGGTTCCTGCGGCATACAACTGGCCATTTATGGCGTATTCAGTCACGGTCAAGCCATTGCCGTCAGGGTCTGTGTCATTCGTAAGGACATTGCCGGTGGCGCTGGCCGTTCCTTCTGTGATGGTTTTCGTGTCAGCCAGCGGCGTTGGTGCCGAGTTGTAAGCGGCCACGACGCCGTTCAAAGCGGAATCCACACGGTCTGATGAACTGCCAACCTCGTACACATTAGTGGCTGTGCTGCCATTGTTGTAAATCGGCGTTTTGGCCAAAGCGGCATCAAACCACGATTGGTCGACCACCAGAATGAAACCCCGGTTATCGGCTGCAATCGAATCACCATCCTGGTTACCATCGGCCGATGCCAAGGCAAAAGACGTGAACTGTGGGTCATACCAGAAATAGAACCCGCGCACGATGCCTTGATCTTTGATGGGGCGGCTGATCCAGCCGTGATAAGTTGTACCGTTGATGGTCAGATCGACCACCACGTCGTTGCCAGAGAATGTGCCCAAGCCTGTGTTGTCATTGATGCTGGCCACACCCAGAGACTGACCAAGGAATCGGTCTGATTCCTGTTCTTTTTCCGCCTCATAACGTGGAGATTCTGGCGCGAGCTGGTAGGCCGTCGTGAAGTTGAACGAAGCATGTTCAACCTGATAGACCTCGCCGTTGTACGACAGCTGTCCTGCGTCGTTCTCAGCGTGCATTTGAGCCAGCTGCGTTTCAGTTGCAGACAAGCCCAGAACGCGCATAGCAAACAGCTGACCTTCGTCGCCCGCCGTGTCCTGCTCGGGGTGCAGAGCTGCGTCAATGCTGTGACCAACTTCTTCCATCAGTGCTTGCAGCAAAAGCGGGTCTTGCTCCGCACCCGACCACCAGGCCTTGTTCAGGAAAACCGTCGGCTGACCATCTGGACCTTTGGCGGCAAATGCAGCCATGGACAAGCCCATTTGTGCAGCGTCGACTTCAACCACATGAATTTGGTAGCTACCGTCCTGGATCTGACGCTGCACATCGTGCAAAGTTGCCAGTGCTTGCGCATCGTCAGCCTTGATCCCGAAGACGTCCATCCATTGCGCGTCTGACCAATTGGCTGCAGCATCCCGCACTTGTGTCTGAACTTGCTGCAAAGCTAAACCCAATGCGGCTTTGGAATCGACCACAAGGTCAAAGAGCGGATGGGCATCCACCGCCAGGGTATCCGGATGCGACACAGCATCCATGGCCGTGTCGACCGCCGCCCCATCAAACATGAAGCGCTGCTCCAGCGCCATCAGGCCAGAGGCTCGGCGGGTCAATCCCTTGGTTTTTTTGCTGATTTGGGGGACGGTGGTTTTTTGCATCGTCTTCTCCTGACCGACCTTTCGGGTCGGCGTTGTGTTTTCAAAAATTCGTGATGAGGCTTATTGGCCTTCGGGCGGCGTGATTTGCACTTTGCCGCTCATGCCGGCCATCAATTCTGGAAAGCGGCCATGAATGGCCGCAGCCACTTTGACCGACTGGCTGACCGGGTCAACGCGTGCGCCGATGCGGGTGAATTTGGCCGGGTAGGTCTTGCGGGTTTCGTCGATCTGCACATCAAAGCCACTGCCCACCTTGAGCCAGCGCAGCCAGACCGAGGGCACCAGAAACTCCAGTTCCAGCACACTGTCGTCCAAGATGTCGAGCAGGGCTTGGCCAGGCTGGACAAACTGTTGCTCGCGCACCTTTTGCTCGGCCACACGACCGGCAAATGGCGCAGCCACCTGGCACTTGGCCAGCACCGCTTTGTTGGCACCGACCTCGGCCTTGGCTTTGTTGGCCGCCGACTTGGACAAGTCCAGCTCCAGCTGCCCCACCGAGTTGAGCTGCTCCAGGCGCAGGTTGGATTTGAGCGTTTGCTCGGCACCTTCCAGCTCGGCATCGGCCTTTTCCAGCTGAGCGCGTTGCAAAGAGCAGTCAAACTGCACCAGCACCTGGCCGGCACGGAAAGCACCGCCCTCGCCCACCGGAATGCCGGAGACTTTGGCACCAATCTCTGCCGCAATCGTGGTGTAGCGGCGGGGCATGAGCTGCGCACGGATGTCCTGACGCGCCATGGCCGAGCCACCGCCAGACATACCCACCGAAGCGGGCCGGGGTGCAGGCGCAGGTGCTGTTGACACCTGAGCCACCGCGACACCGGCCACACAGCCAGCGGCCAAAACCAAACCCTTGAGCATCATTTGCCGGCCTGGTTCAAGCTTTGCCAAACGGCCTTGGATTGGCCAATCTGCTCGGTCAGTTCTTTGAGCGAGAGTTCGTTGGTGCTGCCGATCTGTGGCTCCAGACCCAGGGTGGCCAGCACGCGGTTTTCGGCCACTTGCACTTGGGCCAGCGCCTGGTAACGGCGCAGCAGGCTCAAGATGGCAGCGGTCTCGGTGCTGACCGTATCCAGCTTGCTTTGGGCCTGCACCATCTGGCGGTTGCGCATGACTTCGGCAATCTTGGTGTCGGCGTCATAAATGGCGTCGGCGCGGTCGTACTGGCTGCGCGCGTTGATGACCTGCAAGCGCGACAAATGCACCTGCGTCATCACCGACATCTGGGCGGCCACACGGCGTTGGTCGGCCACGGCCACACCGGCTTCGGCCATCTTCATCTGGGTGGCACCGGTGAACAGGTTCATCAGGTTGAACGACAGTTGAACGCCGGCTTCGTTCCAGTTGTTGCTCATCAAGTAGCGGTCGGTGTCGTACTTGGCACCGTAGTTGAACGACAGGTTGGGGAACATGCGCAGCAGCGTGCGGCGTGTTTCTTCTTGCGCAATGCGCGTGTTGTAGTGGCTTTCGCGCAGGTCGGCGTTGTTTTGCAGGGCCACTTCTTCGAGTTTTTGCACCGGTACTTTGCTCACCTCGTCGCTGATGTTGCGCAGGTCTGTGGTGGCAATCTGGATCGGCTGGTTCAAAGGTGCATTGATCAAAGCCGCCAGATCGATCTGGGCAGACGACAGCTCATGGTTGATGGATTCCAGCAAACGCAGGTTTTCCAGCAACTGGCGCTGGTAACGCAGCGGCTCCAGCGGGTTGCGCACGCGCTCGCCCGCGGCTTTGCGCGAATCCACCAAGGCGCTTTCAGCCAGGTCGATGGTCTTTTGCACATCGGCCTTCAGCAGCTGGGCGCTGGCAGCGCGCCAGTAGGCGGTACGCACGTCCTGCATCAGCAGGTGCATGGCTTTGCGGCGCTTTTCACCGGCCACCAAAAAGCGGTCGGCCTGTTGCTTGGAACCGTAATAGCCCATGCCCACATCCAGCAGACTCCAGGTCAGACCCAGGTCGTAGTTGCTGTGGGTGCGCGCAGAGGTGGTGGATGCGCTGGTGCCTGGGGTCTCAGACGGGAACGGGCTGCTGTAAGTGAATCGCGCACGGTCACGGTCGGTGTAGCCCGCCTGCGCCATGATTTTGGGCAGCATGTCGAACTTGCTCACGTCCAGCTGGCCCATGGCCAAGGCCTCTTCCATCATCTTGGCGCGGCGGTCCAAGTTGTATTTCAGGGCGCGGGCCAAAGCCTCGTCCAGCGTCAAGGGGCCGGCAATCGGCTCCACATCTTTGCGGATGGTGTCAGTGTCTTTCTGGATTTGAGGCTGCATGTCCTGTGGTGCCAACGCCACAGGTTGCACATTGGCACAACCCACGGCGGCTACACAGGCCAAAGCCAAGAGGCTCAAGCGCATTGGCTTTTTGAAATGATTGGCAGCAGTTTTTGAAACCATTTGGTTCTCCATTTTTTCAAATCTCTTTACAAATTTCATCGTTTTGATGAAAGTCAACTTTTTTCGACTCAATAGCCCTGACGCATCGTAAATTGATATTTTTGGCAAATCCAAATGAAGCCAAATCCGGCTCACTGAAATCGCGATCGGGCCACGAAAATCCTGCCATCTCGCCAAGCTGCCAGCGACTCAACCGCAGAGAACGGTCATGTGCTTTCTACAATGCGGCATGCACACGCCACATCTTCGGGTCCTTTTCACGTTCTGCCGCCATCATGGGTGGCAGTGCCTGCAACTCATCGGCCTGGCGCTTTTGCTGAGCTTGGCGCACAGGCCAGCCCTGGCACAAGACCACATCACCGAGCGCGCCTGGATGGAAGACCCCACCGGGCAGATGAGCTGGCAAGCCGCACAAAACCAACCTTTCCAAGCCTTTACAGGTGTGCTCAGCAAGGGCTTCGGCCCCTCCGTGATCTGGTTGCGATTGCGCATCGAGCCCCAAGCCCAACCCGCGGCCCGCCGTGACCCAGATCGCTTGGTGTTGCGCATGCGGCCCGTCTACCTGGACGACATCCGTGTGTACGACCCCTTGGCACCCCAGGGTTTTGCCGGCAGCACAGGCGACCAGTACCACCCCCGTGCCGACGAATTCCACGGGCTGGACTTTTTGCTGCCCATCGCCCGTGGGACAGAGCCCCGCGACATTTATTTGAGACTGGCTTCCACCAGCACCCGGCAAATCTTCGTGCAAGCGTTGAACATGCGCGATCTGAGCGAGGTCTCTCAGCGCCAACAAATCATGTTTGCGGTCTATATCGGGCTCATCTTGTGCCTGACGCTGTGGGCTTTTGTGCATTGGCTGTTCAGCCGCGAGCATGTCATTGGTGCTTTTGGTTTGCACCAACTGACTGCGCTGTTTTTTGCTTTCAGCAGCTTGGGCTATGCACGCGCGTTGTGGCCTGCGCACTGGCCAGCTTGGGCATTGGATCTGAGCACCTCTGTGTTCAGCATGGTGGCCGTCAGTTGCGCCATGCTGTTTCACATTTTGCTGATCCTCGAATTCAGTCCCAGGCGCTGGATGGTGCGTGTTTTCTGGCTCATGCCCATGCTGCTGATCGTCAAGATCGCTTTGTTGCTTTATGGCGGCCCCATCTTGGCACTGCGGCTGAACATGACCGAGGTGCTGGTCACCCCCCTGTTTTTCCTGATGGCGGTCATGTTGTCGCAAGGCTGGTCTGCCGACCACACCGGCCCGCGACCCGCACTGGCTCGCCCGGTAGTCGTGGGCTTGTATGCCTTGTTGGTGTTTGTTTTGGTCGCGGCCGCCTTGCCGGGGCTGGGTTGGACGACGGGCGATGAAATCCCCCTGTATGTGGTGCAGGCCCATGGCTTGGTGACCGCTTTTTTGGTGCTGATGCTGCTGCAATACCGCGCCCATGTGATGCAAAAACAGCAACGCAACACCGCTTTGGCGCTGGAGCGCAGCCTGCTGCAAACCCAGCAAGAACGCAGCGTGCGCGAAGAGCAAGAAAAGCTGCTGACCATGCTGGCGCACGAGCTCAAAACACCGCTGGCCACCATGCACATGCGCTTGGACAGCGCGGCCAACGGCTCGCGTGAAATCAAACAAGCCATCCGCGACATGACCGGCGTGATCGATCGCTGTGTGCAAATGACGCAGCTGGGCGACCACCAACTGGTGGCCCACCCGGAAAGCTGCAACCTGGCCGATCTGGTGCGCGACGCGGTCTCGGCCTGCGCCCAACCGGACCGGGTCCAGATGGCATTGCCCAGCCAGCTGATGGTGCAAACCGACCGTCAGCTGATGTTCATCGTGCTCAACAACTTGCTGGAAAACGCCTATAAATATGCGCCAGCCAACACGCCCATCCATGTGACTTTGCAGCACGCTGCGGACAAGCCAACAGTTCGGCTGATTGTGCGAAACCAGCCACGGCCCAACGGTTGGCCAGATGCCGATCGGGTCTTTGACAAGTACTACCGCAGCCCACAAGCCCAGCGCCAGGCCGGCACCGGTCTGGGGCTGTTTCTGGTGCGCAACCTGATGCAAACGCTCAAGGGACACATCCGCTACGAACCTGACGACACCTGGGTCCGTTTTGTGGTTGAACTGCCGGTATCGCCCTGACCCGCTTGTCTGCGCTCAAGCGCATCGCCATTTTTATTTTTTCCCTTTTGATTCGTTGACACCCATGAACTTTGTGCCCTCACTCCACATCCTGGTCGTGGAAGACAATGACAGCCTGCGCGAAGCCACGGTGGACTTTCTCAAGCAGCATGGCCACCACGTCACTGGCGTGGTTTGTGCAGAAGAAGTCGACGACACCCCCACGCGGGACCTGCCCGATCTGTACCTGATCGATGTGAATCTGCCTGGCGAAAACGGCTTCAGCCTGGCCGAGCGCATCCGCCAGAGCCAACCGCTGGCCGGCATCGTGCTCATCACCGCTCGCAGCCAACTCAACGACCGACTGGAAGGCTACACCTCGGGTGCCGACAACTACCTGATCAAACCGGTCGAACAGGCCGAGCTGCTGGTGTGTGTGCGCAACCTGGCCCGGCGCTTGAAATCCAGCCTCCACCCGTCAGTCACCCAACTGGTCCTCAACAACCAGGCACTCAGCCTGTCGGGGCCAGGCGGTGACACCTCGCTCACGCACGGCGAAGGACTTTTGCTGGCCGCGTTCTGCCGCGCTGCCGGCCAAAAACTCGAGCGCTGGCAGGCCATGCAACTGGTGGACACCAAAGAAAAGGGCTTGGTGCCTGCCAACCTGGAAATGCGCATCAGCTCCCTGCGCAAAAAGCTCAGCGCCTGCGGCGCACCCGACGATGCCATCCGCACCCTGCGCGGTTTTGGCTACGCACTGATTTGCAAAATAGAAATTCAATAAAAATTGTTTATGAATACTTTATTGCTGATGTTTTATTGAAATTCTTGGGTTTCTTTGGGTTCGGGCAGTCTCAATTATTCAAAATGACAAGGTTATTTCTATTGTCAAAAGTATTTGCTGACCATGTGGTCAGCAAGTATGAAGTAGGCACCCTTGTCCATGGCCCAATCTCGCAAACGTCACGCCCCCCTCATCACCGCACTTGAGCCGCGCATGCTGCTGGACGGCGCTGCGCTGACCGAAGCGACGCAGGCCATCACCGACACCGAGCTGCAAAACACAGCCCCTGCAGCAGACGCCCCCGCGGTTGACACCCCCGCCTCCGAGCCCACAGTCACCAGCCTGCCCCCGAGCGACCCTGTTTTTGCATTGAGCGAAGACCCCACAGGCCAGGTCATCGTGGTCGACGCCTCGGTGCCCTTTGCCAACGAACTGTTGGCCGACGTGCCGCCCGAGTGGACCGTCATTCACCTGCAAGCCGACAGCGACGGCCTGACCCAGCTGACCCAAGCGCTTCAAGGCCAGCAAAACATCCAAGCGATCCACCTCTTCACCCACGGCTCCAATGGGCAAATGCAGCTGGGCTCGCTGGTCCTGACCACCGACAACCTGAGCAGCCGACAGGCCGACCTTCAGCGCCTGGGCACCTCCTTGACCGACAGCGGCGACCTGATGCTTTACGGCTGTGATGTCGCACTGGACTTTGTGGGCCAGTCTTTTGTCTCCAAGTTGGCGGCCCTGACGGGTGCCGATGTGGCCGCCAGCGACGACGCGACCGGCAATCTGGTGGCCGGTGGCGACTGGGAACTCGAATACAACGCGGGTCAAGTCGATGCCGCCGCCTTGAGCGAATCGGATTACGCTGACACCTTGGGCACCATCAACATGAGCACGGGCCTGGCATCCGGATCGGGCAGCATCAACATTGGCCGCTATGCGCCCCGCTTGTACTGGCAAGCCTCGGGCCCCAGCGGTTACGAGCAAAACGGCTCTGACGCCGAATGGGTCGACCAGTACACCGGTGACCAGCATGTGAACTACTGGAGCTCGGCCTGGGGCTCTTATTCCTACCCCGTGCCGCGCTGGGGCTGGCTGCCCTGGACCATGCACACCGTCTGGTTCCAGTACCCCGTGGTGGCCGACTGGAACTACGGCAGCGGCACCCGCTACGGCGTGGAAACCGTCGTGCTGGACAAAGACAGCGCCTACCGCTTCGACATCAATGCCAACGCGATCTACAAAGATCGCAACGGCCAGGTGCTCACCAACGACGGCATCACCAGCATCAATACGGCACTGTACAAAGGCACGTTTGATCCGACCGATCCGTTGAAAAACCTGGTCACCGCCTCACAAGGTGGGGGCTGGTACAGCAACGGCGGCGCACTCCAGCAAGGCGACCTGGATGCCGGCACCTACCAGGTGGTGGTGTCGTTCGACACCAACCGCTGGTTCATTGGCGCAGACAACAACGTCTGGTGGTCCGGTGCCAACAACTACGCGCAACAACTGTGGGGCAACTTCACACTCAATGTGACCAACCTCAACCAAGCCCCGGTCTGGACAGCGCGCGACCTGACCCAGCTGCTGAGCGGCAGCGACACGAAGTCTTTCTCCATCCCCTGGTCGCTCAGTGGCAACCAGACTTTGGTCGACCCGGATGGCGACCAGCTGACCGTGACGGCCACGCTGACCAACGGTGCCGCCCTGCCCACCTGGCTCACCTTCAATGCCAACAACCTCAGTTTCACCGGCAACCCGCCCGCCAACACCGGCACGCTGAACATCCGCCTGACGGCGACCGACGGGCAGCTCTCCACCACCCGCGACTTCAACGTCACCTACACCAATGACAACGACCAGCCGGTGGTGGCCGAAGCCATTCCTGACACGACTTGGGACGGCCCGGGCGGTGCATTCAGCTTCGTCGTGCCCATCAGCACCTTCGTCGATGCCGACCCAGGTGTGGACACCTTCACCTACAGCGCCAAACTGGCCGATGGCAGTGCCCTGCCCAGCTGGCTGAGCTTCAACGCCGCCACACGCACCTTCAGCGGCAACCCGCCGGCCAACTTTGCCAGCCTGAGCGTGACCGTGACCGCCAACGATGGCACCGGTCAGGCCAACGCCACGCAAAGCGACACCTTCACGCTCAACCTGCGCAACAACAACGACGTGCCTACGGTCAGCAACATTGCCAAGACCATCAGCGAAGACAACACCTACAGCTTCAGCGCAGCGGACTTTGTCTTCACCGACACCGACACCCGCGCCACCAACGACACCACCACCGGCAGCGGCAAAACCATTCAGTTCGTCCGCATCGTCAGCCTGCCGGCCAACGGTACGCTGTGGCTTGACGCCGACAACGACAACGTGCTCGATGCCGGTGAAACCGTTCTGGTCAACCAGACCATCACCACAGCCAATCTGGGCAAGCTGCGCTACAGCCCCAACAAAGACTGGGCCGGTGCCCCCGGGCTGGACCGCAGCAGCAGCCCCGACAGCTTCCAGTGGACCGCGTCTGACGGCGTCAACGAAGCCGCCACGCCGGCTACCACCACCCTCACCGTCAACCTCGTCAACGACGCGCCGGTGCTCGGCTTCTCGGACGGCCGAACCCTGAGCGTGCGACCCAACACCGGCAATGCACTCGGTGCCATCAAGGTCGACGCCGGCCTGACCCTGAGCGACGCGGACGCGGCCTACACCAGCCTGGCTGCCTACGACACCATCAGCAAGGTCACCGTGAGCATCACCGAAAAGGTGACCGGCAACTTCATCACAGGCGACTTGTTGGCTGTCACCACGGCCAGCGGCATCAGCGCCAGCTACAACAGCAGCACGGGCGTGCTCACACTCAGCGGCAATGCGCGTGCCGACCAATACCAGGCAGTGCTGCGCACCCTCACCTTCAGCTCCAGCAACACCAGCAACGACAACATCCGCGAAGTGTCCATGCAGCTGCAGGCGGCCGATGTGGGCACCCTGAGCTACGCCAACTTTGACGGCGTAGACGACTACATCGACACGATGGAAGCGAGCCTGCCTGTGGGTGGCGATTTCACGGTATCGGCCTGGGCGCAGATCGACAGCACGGTGGCCGATGGTGCTTACACCATCGTGGCCCAAGGCAACAGCACAGACAACTTCTTCGTCATGCTGCAGAAGTCAGGCAGCAACTGGCAACTGCGCCTGGGCGACAACTGGGCCATCAACAACGCCTTCCCGTCCGACGGCAAATGGCACCAGTACACCGTCACCCGAACCGGCACCACCGGCACGCTCTACATCGACGGCATCAAGGTAGGCACCGGCACCATGGAGGCATCTTTGCCAGGCACCACCCTGCGCATCGGCAAGCTCTACCGCCAAAACGACAACCTGGAATACACGGGCTTCTGGAAAGGCGGCATCAGCGATGTGCGCGTGTACAACCGCGTCATCAGCACCGACGAAATTTCCACATCGCTCAACCGCGATGCCGGCCTCAAAGGCTACGAGCCCAATCTGGTGGCTTGGTACCCGCTGGCCAACGATTTCAAAAACCAGGCCGCCGACTTCAGCTGGAGCCTGGGCCGCGACTTCAACCCGCTCAACGGCGACGGCACCGACGGCCCCTGGTCGGTCGGCATCATCACCGGCAATGCCGGGGCCACAGGCAGCTTCAACTGGGGCAGCTTCCAGGCCTTGAGCGACAGCAACATGAAAGTGACCACCAGTGTCGACCCGGCTGGCGGTGCCGACTATGTGATGCTGGAGCACAAAGACGCTGGCTACTGGAACACCACCACGGGCTGGGCCCGCTTTGAGTTCATCAACGGCTTCGACGGCAATGCGGGCATGTTCACCCCAGGTGCGGTCACCTTGTTGCCCGGTTATGTGAACCCGGCGGCCATGCAGTTCACCGCGCAGGTGGCGGGTGTCTACGCGGTCGATGCCCGCTTTTGGGACGCCTACAGCGGTTTCGCCGGTGGCACCCAATACAAAGTCTTCAAGGTCAACGCTGCAGGCGCATTCGTCTCCGAATTGCAAGCGGCCAGCACAGTGGGCGAAGCCAGCCTGCCCAACACGGCCGCATCGTGGTCCACCGTGCGCCAAGTCGTGCTGGGCGCGGGCGAACGCTTGGTGTTTGCCGTGCACAAAGGCGACGCCAGCAATGTCACCGGCGACGAAATCCGCGCCGCCATCGACGTCAACCTGATCGCCACCGCCGTGCAGGTGGGCGGCAACACCTGGTACTACAACCACGCCACTGGCCATTACATTGGTCTGTCCACCACCACCGCCACCTGGGCCAATGCCCAAACTGCAGCGGGCAACATCAGTGTGGCGGGCCAGACCGGCTACCTGGCCACCGCCACCGACCCCAACTCGATCAACATCTTCCGCGCCCTCATGCGCGAGAGTGGGCAAACCTCGGTTTTTGCTGGTGGTTACCAGCTGGCCACAGCCAACGACAACGCCACCACCGGCTACCGCGATGGTTGGTTCTGGTCTTCCGGCCCCCGCGCAGGGCAGCTGTTTGACGGCCCCTGGGCCCCTGGCGAGCCCAACAGCTCCACCCAGGACGTGCTGGCCATTTACGCCCCCAGCGGCCAATACCACCTGGCCTCCTACGACGACGGCACCGCCACGGACAGCTACCGCTACCTGATCGAATTTGGAGAGGGTGCTTTGGGCACGCCCACCGAGTTGGCCGCTGCACTCAGCGCCAACGTCGACCCCGGCAACGCCCTGGTGTTTGTGGATGCCACCACCGCCTACAGCGCCGCCACCGGCCACTACTACCGACTGGCCAACAGCAGCGGCGACTATGCCACCCAGCAGCAAGCCGCCAGCGGCACGCAGGTGCAAGGCAGCAGCGGCTACCTGGCACAAGCCACCACGCCCGACGAACTCGCGATCATCACCCGCCTGGCACGGCTGAACAACAGCAGCGGCGTGTGGGTCGGTCTGCAAAACGTGGACACCGGCAATGGCGTGATGGACTGGAAATGGGTCAACGCCAACGGTACAACGGCCAGCAATCTGGACAGCAGCCAGACCTACCAGACCGCCGAATCCACCTTGGCACTGGAGGCTGCAGGCTGGACGCGTGTGGCTTATGACGGCTTTGACCAAGGCGCTACGGGCTGGCGCTTTCCCCAGACCGGCAATCTGGTGCCGCTTTGGTACAACCAATTGATGGCACGGACCGACAACAGCACCGATCCGTCATTTCAAATCAGCAAGTCGTTTGACATCAACAACAAAGCAACGGTCATCACGTTCCGCTTCAACCGCTACGACAGCTGGGACAACGAAGTCTTTGCGGTTTCCGTTCAGGGCGGCGGTGCCGCCAGCCTGCTTTTCCAGCAGGCGTACAACAGCCTGACCAACATCACCGCACCGGTCACGGGCACGGTCAACGGCATCAAGTACACCATCACGCCAGTGGCCAACTTTGGCAACTTCTTTGGGGCCAGTTACAACGACCAGAGTTTTGATGTCCAAATCGAACTACCAGACAACTATGGTGACACGCTCACGGTCTGGATGGACACCAACCTGGATTCGTACGCCAGTGACGAAACTTACGGCGTGGACAACTTCACGCTGTGGCAACAGAACGTGCCCACCAACCCCGGCTTGGGTGGCACCCTGGAGACCTTTGAAAACGGCGTCCGCCCAGGCTGGGACAACGCCAACACCGTCAATTCGCTCTACACCGAAATCGTCACCGTCAACCGGGGCGAAGGCAACACCGATGCCTTGTGGGTTCGGTCATGGGGACCGCAAAAAACCTTTTACATCGGCAACGAAGCGACTCGGGTGGAGTTCGACTTCTACGCCCTGGATTCGTGGGACAGCGAATGGTTTTACACCTACGTCAATGATGTGTGGTTCGGTTTCCAGCGCAACATGAATGTCAACTACACCGATGTGGTGACCGGCTCCATGGTGGTCAACGGCAAGCCCGTGACTTGGAGCATCACACCCAACAACGACTACCGCAACTGGAGCGTCAGCCCCTCCGGTTGGGCGGATCAGTCATTCCATGTGGTCATCGACCTGCCCGAAAACTTTGGTGAATCCTTCGAGCTCAAGGTCTGGACCAATCTGGATCAGGACAAATACGACGAATCTGCAGCCATTGACAACGTCCGCGTCTACAGCCGCGAAAACGCCGGCTGGGTCGACCCCTACACCGGCGTGCTGCAGTCCAGTCCCACAGCGCTGCCCGACTCGACCAGCAACTTCGTACTGAATGGCCAGGCGGGTGAATACCTCGACCTGGGCACCATCAG
>JACCDU010636021.1_pt1 | contig 18089 bp, 14 predicted proteins | sample 7446081 | NCBI WGS metagenome assembly JACCDU01 (sample SAMN15323447, study PRJNA562643) | freshwater metagenome | isolation source: river surface water | place: USA:Blue River Watershed | collected 2017-08-17
CCACCAGCTTGGCATAGCGCTCGGTGTTGGCATCGTCCAACGGGGCGTCCACCTCGTCGAGCAGACAGAACGGCGCCGGGTTGAGCTGGAAGATGGCGAACACCAGCGCGATCGCGGTGAGCGCCTTCTCGCCACCCGAAAGCAGGTGAATGGTCTGGTTTTTCTTGCCCGGCGGCTGGGCCATGACCTGCACGCCGGAGTCCAGGATTTCCTCGCCGGTCATCACCAGTTTGGCCTGGCCGCCCCCGAACAGTTCGGGGAACATGCGGCCAAAGTGGTGGTTCACCGTCTGGAAGGTGTTGCCCAGCAGTTCGCGGGTTTCGCCGTCGATCTTGCGGATCGCGTCTTCCAGCGTGGTCATCGCATCCGTCAAATCGGCGGTCTGCGAATCCAGGAAAGTCTTGCGCTCCCGTGCGCTGGACAGCTCTTCGAGCGCGGCCAGGTTGACCGGGCCGAGCGCCGTGATCTCGCGGTGCAGGCGGTCGATCTCGCCCTGCAGGCCATACAGCCGCACCTCGCCCGCCTCGATGGACTGGGCCACCGCGTCCAGGTCGGCCTGAGCGTCGGCCAGCAGCTGGCTGTACTGCTCCAGCCCCAGGCGCGAGGCCTGTTCCTTGAGCTGCAGGTCGGTGATGCGCTGGCGCAGCGGGTCGAGTTCGCGCTCGAAGCCCACGCGCCGCTCGTCGCTGGCGCGCAGCTTGGCGGTCAGGTCGTCGTAGTGGCTGCGCTTGGCGGCCAGCTGCTGCTCGCGCTCCATCTTCACGTTCAGCGCGTCTTGCAGGCCGCCTTGTGCGGCGGCATCGCTCAGGCGCGCCAGTTCGTCTTGCGCGCGCTGGGCTTCGGCCGTCAGGCTCTGGATCTGCTGCGCCGCCGTATCGCGGGTGCGTTGCAGTTCGGCCTGGCGTGCCTGCAGGCTGCGCTGGGAAAACTGGGCTTCCTGCGCCTGGCGCTCCAGGCTGCGCTGCTGCTCCCGGCATTCGGCCAGCTTGCGCTCGGCCTCGATCACACGGTCGCCCAGCTGGGCTTCACGCTCCTGGCTGTCGGCCAGCTGCATGTCCAGCTCTTCGAAACGGCCCTCAGCCGTGACGCGGCGCTCCTGCAATTCATCGAGCAAGGCATCGACCTCGGCCATGTCGCCTTCGATCTGCTGGCTGCGCGCGCGGGTTTGCTCGGCCTGCTGCGACAGGCGCAGCGTCTCGACTTGCAACTCGTGGGCACGTGCCTGCACGCTGTTGGCTTCCTGGCGCACACCAATCAGGCGTTGCGACGCATCGGCATAAGCGGCCTCGGCCTTGACCAGGGCGCTGCGGCTTTCCTCGGCGATCAGGGTCTGGGCGCGCAGTTGCTTGTCCAGGTTTTCAATTTCCTGCGCGCGGGCCAGCAAGCCGGCCTGTTCCGAGTCTGGCGCGTAAAAACTCACACTGTGCGCGGTGATGGCGTGGCCGGCGGGTACAAACAGCACTTCACCGGGCTGCAGCTGGGCACGCCAGGCCAGCGCTTCGTCCAGGCTGGGCGCGGTGTAGCAGCCCTGCAGCCAGTCGCCCAGCAAGGCGGCCAGGCCCGCGTCGTGCACGCGCAAAAAATCAGCCAGCGGCCGGCAGCCGCTGGGCAAGCCCGTGCGCGCTGCGCTCAGGCCGGCAGGGGGCGGGCTGAAGAACGACAGTTTGGCCGGCGGCGCATCGCCGGCAAAGGCCCGCACCATGTCCAGGCGCGAGACTTCGAGGGCGCCGAGCTTTTCGCGCAGCGCCGATTCGAGCGCGTTTTCCCAACCGCCTTCGGTGTGGATGCGGCTCCACAGCCCCTCCAGGCCCTCCATGCCGTGCTTGGACAGCCAGGGCTTGAGCTTGCCGTCGGTGCGCACTTTCTCCTGCAGGGCCTTGAGGGCTTCGATGCGGGCGCTCAGGTCGGCCAGGCGGGCCGATTCGTCGTTGACCGCCTGCTGGCGCAAGCGGCGGTCATCGTCGAGCTGCGGCACCTGCTCCTGCAGTTCGGCCAGGCGGGCATTCGCCTCTTCGGCGGCGGCCATCGCGGCGGCCAGCTGTTCTTGCAAACCCTGCAAGCGCTCTTCATCGGGCGCAGCCAGGGCGTTGCGGTCCAGCTGCAGGCGCTCACGGCGCTGGTTGAGCTGGCGGCTTTGTTCTTCGATGCTGCGCTGCTCGGCGGCCAACACCTGGATTTGCTGCTGCACCTGACCCACGCTGGTGCGCTGTTCGTTGGCCTTTTGCTGCGACAAACGCAGGGCTTCCTCCAGGTCGGGCAAGGCCATGGCCTGGTCCTCGACCTGCGCTGCCAGGGTCATGCTCTGGTCTTCGGCGCTGGCACTTTGCTCGGCCAGGTGTTCGAGTTCCTGCTCGGCCTCTTCGCCACGCTGGCGCCATTGGGCGGTCTGCTCCTGCAACTGCAGCAGGCGTTGTTCTGCGCGCTGGCGGCCTTCGACCACGTAGCGGATTTCCGCCTCCAGCCGCCCCACTTCGGCGCTGGCTTCGTAGAGCTTGCCCTGCGCCTGGTTGACCTCGTCACCCGCCGTGTAATGGGCCTGGCGCACGGTTTCCAGATCGGCTTCGACGTGGCGCAGATCGGCCATGCGCGACTCCAACGCATTGACCGCCTGATCCACTTCGGCCTTGAGCTTGCCCTGGTCGCCCTCGGCCTCGCGGCGCTTGAGAAACCACAGCTGGTGCTGCTTGAGCGTGCTGTCGGTCTGCAGCTGGTTGTAGCGGTTGGCCACCTCGGCCTGCTTTTCGAGCTTTTCGAGGTTGGCGTTGAGTTCGCGCAGGATGTCCTCGACCCGCGTCAGGTTCTCGCGGGTGTCGGACAGGCGGTTCTCGGTCTCGCGCCGGCGTTCCTTGTACTTGGACACGCCTGCCGCTTCCTCGAGAAACAGGCGCAGTTCCTCGGGGCGCGACTCGATGATGCGGCTGATGGTACCCTGGCCGATGATGGCGTAGGCGCGCGGCCCCAGACCCGTGCCCAGAAACACGTCCTGCACATCGCGGCGGCGCACCGGCTGGTTGTTGATGTAATAGCTGCTGTTGCCGTCGCGGGTGAGCACGCGCTTGACGGCAATCTCGGCGAACTGCCCCCACTGGCCGCCGGCGCGGTGGTCGGCGTTGTCGAACACCAGTTCCACACTGGCGCGGCTGGCCGGCTTGCGGGTGGTGGTGCCGTTGAAAATGACGTCCTGCATGGACTCGCCACGCAATTCAGACGCCTTGGACTCGCCCAGCACCCAGCGCACCGCGTCCATGATGTTGGACTTGCCGCAGCCATTGGGCCCGACCACGCCCACCAGCTGCCCGGGCAGCATGAAGTTGGTCGGTTCGGCAAAAGACTTGAAGCCCGAGAGCTTGATGGAATTGAGACGCACGGCGAATGGGAAAAAGAGGGGCCCTGGAAACGCCAGGGTCGGCTAAACAGCCAAAAGTGCCACAAAAGGGCCACAAGTGGTCAATGTTAACCGAGCGCTGGGCTGGCAAGACGCCCTCGAAAAGACAAGCAGGCATCCGGGATAATCGGGGCATGAACCCCCTTCTTGCCAAGCTGCAGCCCTACCCCTTCGAGCGGCTGCGCCAATTGTTCGCGGGTGCCACGCCCAATCCTGCCCTGCGCCACATCAGCCTGGGCATTGGCGAACCCAAACACGCCACCCCGCCTTTCATCCTGCAGGCCCTGACTGGCGCCCTGGGCACCGGCCTGGCCGGTTACCCGGCCACCGCAGGCGAACCGGCCCTGCGCCAGGCCTGCGCCGCCTGGGTGGAGCGCCGCTACGGCCTGAAACTGGACGCCACCACGCAAGTGCTGCCGGTGCTGGGCTCGCGCGAAGCGCTGTTTTCGCTGGCGCAGACCGTGATCGACCCGACCCGTCCGGGCGCCACCGTGGTCAGCCCCAACCCCTTCTACCAAATCTACGAAGGCGCCGCCCTGCTGGCCGGCGCCACACCGCACTTTGTGCCCAGCGACCCGGCGCGCAACTTCGCCCCCGACTGGGACAGCGTGCCAGAGGATGTCTGGGCGCGCACCCAGCTGGTCTTCGTCTGCTCGCCCGGCAACCCCACCGGCGCCGTGATGCCGTTGGGCGAATGGCAAAAGCTGTTTGCCCTGTCTGACCGCCACGGCTTCGTGATCGCTTCAGACGAGTGCTACAGCGAGATCTATTTCCGCGACGAACCGCCGCTGGGCGGCCTGGAAGCTGCTGCCAAGCTGGGCCGGGGATTCGAGCGCCTGATCGCCTTCACCAGCCTGTCCAAGCGCAGCAATGTGCCTGGCCTGCGCAGCGGTTTCGTGATGGGCGACGCCGCCCTGCTCAAGCCCTTCCTGCTCTACCGCACCTACCACGGCAGCGCCATGAGCCCTGTGGTGCAGGCCGCCAGCGTGGCCGCCTGGGGCGACGAGGCCCATGTGGTGGACAACCGCAACCTCTACCGCACCAAGTTCGCACAGGTCACGCCGGTGCTGGCCCAAGTGCTCGACGTGAAGCTGCCCGACGCCAGCTTCTACCTCTGGGCAGGTGTGCCTGAGGGCTGGCTGGGCGACGACGAAGCCTTTGCCAAAGCACTGTTCGAGCACGAGCACGTCACCGTGTTGCCCGGCAGTTACCTGGCACGCACCTTCAACGGCCACAACCCCGGGCGCGGACGCGTGCGCATGGCGCTGGTGGCCGAGACCGCCGAATGCCTGGAGGCCGCCGAGCGCATCGCCCGTTTTGTGCGCCAGCACCCGAACAAGACCTGAAACATGGACATTTGCCACGACACCCTGCGCCTGACCGAGCAGTTGATCGCCCGCCCTTCGGTCACGCCCATTGACGCCGGCTGCATGGACCTGATTGCCGAGCAACTGCGCCCGCTGGGCTTTGACTGCGAGTTCATCGAGTCCGGCCCCGACCACTTCCGTGTGCGCAACCTCTGGGCCAAGCGCGCTGGCAGCTCCGGCCAGACCCTGGCCTTTGCCGGGCACACCGATGTGGTGCCCACCGGCCCGCTGGACCAATGGCACAGCGACCCGTTCACCCCCACCCACCAGGACGGCAAGCTGTTTGGCCGTGGCGCCAGCGACATGAAAACCTCGCTGGCCGCCATGGTGGTGGCGGTGCGCGAATTCCTGGCCGCAGAGCCCCATCCCGCACTTGGCATCGCCTTCTTGCTCACCAGCGACGAGGAAGGCCCTGGCGTAGACGGCACGGTGGTGGTCTGCGAACGCCTGCGCCAACGCGGCGATGCCCCCCAGCTTTGCATCGTGGGCGAGCCCACCTCGGTCGAACGCACCGGCGACATGATCAAAAACGGCCGCCGCGGCACGATGAGCGGCAAGCTCACCGTGAAGGGCGTGCAGGGCCACATCGCCTACCCGCACCTGGCCGACAACCCCATCCACCGGCTGGCCCCCGCGCTGGCCGAGCTGGTGGCCATCCAGTGGGACCAGGGCAACGACTTCTTCCCGCCCACCAGCTGGCAGGTCAGCAACATCCATGCGGGCACCGGCGCGAGCAACGTGATTCCGGGCGACTGCGTGGTCGACTTCAATTTCCGCTTTTGTACCGAGTCAACGCCCGAATCGCTGCAGCAACGCCTGACCGCCGTGCTGGACCGCCACGGCCTGCGCTACGAACTGAAGTGGACGGTGGGCGGCCTGCCCTTCCTCACCACACCCGGGACCCTGGTGGCGGCGGTGCAGCACGCCATTGCCGAGGAAACCGGCCTACGCACCGAACTCTCGACCACCGGGGGCACCAGCGACGGCCGCTTCATCGCGCAGATCTGCCCCCAGGTGATCGAACTGGGCCCGCCCAACGCCACCATCCACAAGGTGAACGAGCATGTGGCGCTGGCCGACATCGGGCCGCTCAAGGCGATCTACCGCCGCACGCTGGTGCAGCTCAACGCGGGGCTGAGCGCATGACGCTGAATGAACTGGTGAACACCTGCGCGGCTCAATTGCACGCCGCTGGCGTGTCCTTTGGCCACGGCACCTTGAACGCCCACGACGAAGCCGCCTGGCTGGTGCTGTGGCGCCTGGGCCTGCCGCTGGACAGCGAGATCGACGAACAGCCCATCGCCCCCGAAGCTTTGGCGCAGGTGCAAGCCTTGATCGCCGAGCGCATCCGCAGCCGCAAGCCCGCCGCCTACCTGACACACGAGGCCTGGTTGCAAGGCGTGCCCTTTTATGTGGATGAGCGCGCCATCGTGCCGCGCAGCCTGATCGCCGAGGTGCTGGCCGACGGCACCATCGACGCCTGGCTCAGCGAGCACACCACCGAGGTGCTGGACCTGTGCACCGGCAACGGCAGCCTGGCCGTGCTGGCGGCCATGGCCTGGCCCGAGGTGCGGGTCACCGGCGCTGACCTCTCGCGCGACGCGCTGGCCGTGGCCCGCATCAACGTCGATCGCCATGGGCTGCAAGACCGAATCCGGCTCGTCGAGAGCGATGGCCTGTCGGCGCTCAATCCGACGACTTTTGGTCCGTTCGACCTGATCCTGTGCAACCCGCCCTATGTCTGCCAGGCCAGCATGGACGCGCTGCCGCAGGAATACCGGGCCGAACCCGAGCTGGCCCTGGCCGGTGGCGCAGACGGCATGGACTTCGTGCGCCAGCTGTTCCAAGACGCGCCGCACCGCATGAGCGAAGACGCCGTGTTGGTGCTCGAGATCGGCAACGAAGCCGAACATTTCATCGCCGCCTTCCCCGCGCTTGAGGTGGCCTGGCTCGACACCAGCGCAGGCGACGACCAGGTGCTGCTGGTCACGCGCGAATCTCTTTTGAACCTCACAGCCTGACCCGATAAGCTGGTCGCGGCCCACACCCCGGATCGACTCCGGGGCACTTCTTTCATGATCACCCTCAAAAACGTCACCCTCCGCCGCGGCACCAAAGTGCTGCTGGACCAGGCCTCTGTCACGCTCAACCCTGGCGAAAAAGTGGGTCTGATCGGCCGCAACGGCGCGGGCAAATCCACCTTGTTCGCGCTGCTCAACGGCACACTGCACGAAGACGGCGGTGACTTCGACATGCCGCGCAGCTGGCGCATGGCACAGGTCGCGCAGAACATGCCCGAGACCGAGCAAAGCGCCAGTGAATTCGTTCTTGAAGGCGACACCCGCCTGGCCGAACTGCGCCAGCGCTTGCTGGCGGCCGAAGCCAGCGGCGATGGCATGGAGATGGCCCACGTCTACACCGACCTGGCCGATGCGGGCGAGCACGACGCCCTGCCCCGGGCCGAGGCGCTGATCCTGGGCCTGGGCTTTCGGGTCGACGAACTGAGCAAGCCGGTCAACAGCTTTTCGGGCGGCTGGCGCATGCGACTGCAACTGGCGCGCGCGCTGATGTGTCCGTCCGACATCCTGCTGCTCGACGAACCCACCAACCACCTGGACCTGGACGCCCTGGTCTGGCTGGAAGCCTGGTTGCAACGCTATGCGGGCACCATGATCGTGATCAGCCACGACCGCGAATTTTTGGACGCGGTGACCGATGTCACGCTGCACATCGAACACGCCAAGCTGACCCGTTACGGCGGCAACTACAGCGCCTTTGAAACCCTGCGGGCCCAGCAGATGGAGCTGCAACAGGCGGCCTTTTCCAAGCAGCAGGACAAGATTGCCCACCTGCAGAAGTTCATCAACCGCTTCAAGGCCCAGGCCAGCAAGGCCAAACAGGCACAGAGCCGGGTCAAGGCGCTCGAACGCATGGAAAAAGTGGCGCCGCTGCTGGCCGAGGCCGAGTTCACCTTCGACTTCAAGGAACCCAACAACCTGCCCAACCCGATGCTGGCCATCAGCGAGGCGAGCTTCGGCTACTCGGTCGATGGCCAGCCCAAGACCATCGTGCAGGGCGTGAGCAAATCGGTGCTGGCGGGCCAGCGCATCGGCATTCTGGGCGCCAACGGCCAGGGCAAATCGACCCTGGTCAAAACCATCGCCCGCACCATGCCGCTGCTGGCAGGCACGCTGACCGAAGGCAAAGGTCTGAACATCGGCTACTTTGCCCAGCAGGAACTGGATGTGCTGCACCCGCAGGACAACCCGCTGGAGCACATGATTCGCCTGGCCAAGGAGCTGGGCCCGCAAAGCGGCGAACCCAGCCGCGAGCAAGACCTGCGCAACTACCTGGGCACCTTCAACTTCAGTGGCGACATGGTCAAGCAGGCCGTGGGCACCATGAGCGGCGGCGAAAAGGCCCGCCTGGTGCTGGCCATGATCGTGTGGCAGCGCCCCAACCTCTTGCTGCTGGACGAACCCACCAACCACCTGGACCTGGCCACCCGCGAAGCGCTGTCAATGGCGCTCAACGAGTTCGAAGGCACGGTCATGCTGGTCAGCCACGACCGTGCCTTGCTGCGTGCCGTGTGTGACGAGTTCTGGATGGTGGGCCGCGGCAAGGTCGAACCGTTTGACGGCGACCTGGACGACTACCAGCGCTACCTGCTGGAAGAGTCCAAGCGCCTGCGCGAAGAAGCCCGGAACGCCGCCAAAAACGCAGCGCAAGCCCCGGCCCCTGTGGAGGTCGCCCCCAAGCCCGCGCCTGCAGCCCCCGTCAACACTGCCGCAATGCCTGCCCTGAGCAGCGCTGAGCAGCGCAAGCAAGACGCCCAACGCCGTCAGCAACTGGCTGCACAGACACGGCCCCTGAAACGCGAGCTGGAGCAAAGCGAGCAGCGCATGACCGCCATCGACAAGGAAAAAAACGATCTGGAGGCGCAACTGAGCAGCCCCTTGCCCCCTGCCGAGATCGCCGAGGCGGGCCGCCGCCTGAAAGCCCTGGGCGATGAGATGGACGCGCTGGAAGAGCGCTGGATGGCCCTGTCCGAGCAGTTGCAGCAGATGCAGGCCGAAGTCTGAGAACGCGCAAAACAAAAAACCCGGTGAGGCGACTCACCGGGTTTTGAAATGGGTGGTAGGACGTACAAGATTCGAACTTGTGACCAACGGATTAAAAGTCCGCTGCTCTACCAACTGAGCTAACGTCCCACACGGTCTTCACGCCAAGGCATGGAAGACAAAAAAAATCACCCGCAAAACGATTTTCCGGGCGACTTTTGGAGTGGTAGGACGTACAAGATTCGAACTTGTGACCAACGGATTAAAAGTCCGCTGCTCTACCAACTGAGCTAACGTCCCACTCGCTTCAGCATCGCTGCTGAGCCTCAAATTATAGCGTCATTTTTGTACGCTTAACGCCCATCGACCAACAAATTCATGACCGCCGTGGCAGCGCACATGCCAAAGGTCGCAGTGACCCCCACCAGAGAGCCGTAACCGTGGCAGTTGAGTGAGCCATCGCCCTGCAATGCACACGAGGCATCGGGGCCGCGCACGGCTTCGCGGCTGAAGACACAGCGCAAGCCGATGCGTTTGCCCTGCTTGGGCGCACCGTGGTGCTTGCGCAGGCGGTAACGCAGCTGCGCGAGCAAAGGGTCGTGTGTGACCAGGGCCAGATCGTCGACATCCACCAGGTGGGCTTGCCGCTTGCCGCCCGCTGCACCGACGGTGACAAACGGGATTTTTTCACGCATGGCCCACAGTGCCATGGCCTGCTTGGCCTTGACCTGGTCGCAGGCATCGATCACAGCGTCGGGCTGCACGGGCAAAAGGTCGGGCCAGTTCTCGGGCGAGACAAAATCGTCCACCGCATCCACCTGGCACGCCGGGTGGATCTGGGCGATGCGCTCGCGCATGGCCTCGATCTTGGCCTGCCCCAGGGTGCTGGTGAGCGCGTGGATTTGCCGGTTCACATTCGATTCGGCAATGTGGTCCATGTCGATCAGAGTCAGGCGCCCCACCCCGCTGCGCGCCAGCGCCTCGGCCGCCCAGGAGCCCACACCGCCAATGCCCACCACCGCCACATGGGCGCGGCGCAGGCGCTGCGCGGGCTCGACACCGTACAGTCGCTCCAACCCGCCAAAGCGGCGCGCATCGTCGGTGTTGGGGTCCGTGAGCAAGGTTTCAGGCATGGCGCTCTTCCAGCCACCACTGCACACGCAGCGTGAGCCATGCCCCCGCCACGATGGCGGCCACCGCCACCAGGCTGCCCCAGTTCAAGGTGGACAGTCCGGTAAGGCCCTGGCCGAAGGTGCAGCCCATGGCGCTGACACCGCCCACCCCCATCAGCACTGCGCCGATCAGATGGCGCGCCAGATCATGGGTACGTGTGAAACCTTCCCAGCGGAACTCAGCGCCTCGCCAGGCGCCCAGCGCCGCCCCCAGCACCACACCCGGCACCAGCGCCATGCCCAGGGTGATGCGCTTGCGCCCATCCGCCTGGTAAAGGAAGGCGTCCAGCCACTGGGCCACCGGCCCGGTGAAACTCAAGCCCTCCATGCGGCCGCTGGCCGTGGCCATGAATACCGGCTCCAGCGTCTCGGGGTGTTCAGGCACAAAACCAAGCACACCGCTGACCCACCACAGCGCCACCATGACCGAGCCGATCCCCAAACCAGCCAGCAGGTTGGGGCGGCACAGAAAATCGCGTCCGCGCAGCACCCAGGCCAGCAGCACGGCAGACACCAGCACTGCGACCAGCAAAAACGCCTGGTTCACAGGCAGGCCCGTCAGGGACGACAGCCATTGCCCGATGAAAGGACCATCGGTCGGCTCCAGCGTGATCGGATCGAGCACACGCACACGCAGCAAACCCGGTGTGCCGCGCAGGGTGGCCAGCGCACTCATGCCCATGACCAGCAAGACCACCAGGGCCTTCAGGCTGCCGCCGCCCAGACGCACCAGGTTCTTGGTCGGGCAGCCCGAAGCCAGCACCATGCCGACGCCAAAGACAAAGCCCCCCAGCAGGTAGGTCAACCAGGGAAAACGAGGGACGGCATAAATGGTTTGCAGCGGACTGGCGATGCCGAGCGCCGCCATCAGGCCCAGGCCCAGCATGCCCACCACCAGGGCCAATGCCCACTGCCGCAGGCGCGTGGCATCCTGCATCAGCAGCACATCGCTGATGGCCCCCATGGTGCAGAAATGCGTGCGCTGGATGACCCAGCCCAGCAGCACGGCCAGCCCGAAGGCCAGCCACAGCACTTCGCTGGTGAGTGACTGCAACGACGCCAGAGACACATCCGCCACGCGCTTCAGCGCAATTTGGCCAGGCGGTCCTTGGCCGCCTGTGCGGCATCGGACTGGGGATAGGCCTTGACCAGGTCTTCCAGCGTCTTGCGGGCTGCCTTGGTGTCCTTGAGCTCCAGTTGCACGTTGGAGACCGCCAGCATGGCCTCAGGGGCTCGGACATGGGTCGGCGCCAGCGTCAGCATCTGGCGGAACTGGCTCAAAGAAGCCTTGTAGTCTTTGACAGCGTACGAGGCATTGCCCAGCCAGAACAAGGCCGACGGCATGTAGCCGGTCTTGGGATAACGCTGAAGGAAGCGCTGCAGGCTGTTCTGCGCAGCCGCGAAATCGCCCTTGCGGAAGATGTCGAGCGCGGCATCGTAGTCGCGCTTTTCGGTTTGCTCGACCTGGAACTCCTGACCGTCCACGCTGACGGCGACCGGCTCGAACTTGCGCAGGCGCTCGTCCAGGCCGGTCTGCGCATCGCGCTGGCGCAGCTGCATGTCCGACACATCGCGGGCCAGCTGCTCCTGTGCACCGCGCGATTTCTTGACTTCGGATTGCAGGCTGTCCACCTGGCTTTGCAAATCCACCAGCACGCGGCGCAGCTGGGTGTTGTCGTCGGCCTGGGCCTTGAGGGCGTTGCTGGTGGCCTCCAGGCGTTGGCGCAGGTCCAGGATGGCGCGGCGCGCCTCATCGTCCTCGAACAAGGCCGCGTGGGCGCTGCCAGCAGCCAGCCCCCACAAGGCCAGCACGCTGGCCGCCAACACCTGGCGCTTGAGCTGCAGTCGCATCATGGGTCTCAGTATTTGAATTCGACGCGGCGGTTCTTGGCGAAGGCCGCTTCGTCAGCACCTTGAGCGGACGGCTTTTCCTTGCCATAGCTCACCGCCTCGATCTGGCTGTCGGGCACGCCCAGCAGCACCAAGGCGCGCTGCACGGCTTCGGCACGCTTTTGGCCCAGCGCCAGGTTGTACTCACGGCCACCGCGCTCGTCGGTGTGGCCTTCCAGCATGGCTTTGCGCTGCTTATTAACTTGCAAGAAACGGGCATGGCTTTCGATCACAGGACGGGCTTCGGCCTTGACGACAAAGCTGTCGTAATCAAAGAACACCACATGGGCCACACCGGCCGGGCCGATGCCGCTGCCAGCCCGATCGGTCGACACATTGGCCACGCCGCTTTGCGCATTGTTCTGGCCATCGCCGATGCCGCTGCCCACTGCCGAGGCGTTCTTGTCTTCGACCGGCACGTCGCTGAGCTTGACGCCAGAAGAACAGCCGGCCAGCAATGTGGCCAGCAAGGCCGTGACGAACAGGGTTTTACGCATGGAGATCTCCGTTATGGATGGTGGGTTTTGAAAATGTTACGGGCGCGATGGGCCCCAGTCGGGCTCGCGGATGTCGCCGCCCTGCCCCGCCAGGCGGGCCTTGATGCGACCGTCCACGGTGGTGGTCATCAAGGCCTCGCGGCCCTGAGACAGGGTGGCGTAGACGATCAGGCGGCTGTTGGGGGCGAAATTGGGGCGTTCGTCGGCCGAGGTGTCGGTGATGGCGCTGCTCTGGCCGGTGCTGAGGTCCATCACCTGCAGTTTGAACTGTCCGCCCACACGGCTCACATAGGCCAGCCAGCGGCCATCGGGGCTGGGCGACGGAGAGATGTTGTAGCTGCCATTAAAGGTGACCCGCTCGGCCGGGCCGCCCTGGGCGGGCATGCGGTAGATCTGCGGGCTGCCACCGCGGTCACTGACAAAGTACAGGGCTGTGCCATCGGCCGAAAACGCCGGCTCGGTGTCGATGCCCACCGAAGTGGTCAGGCGGCGCGCCTCGCCGCTGCCCATGTCGACGCGAAACAGCTGCGAGCCGCCTTCCCGGCTGAGCGTGGCGATCATGGTGCGGCCATCGGGCGACCATGCGGGCGCACTGTTCGAGCCCTTGAAGTTGGCCACCACGCGGCGGCGGCCCGAGGCGATCTCGTGCACATAGATGACCGGCTTGCGACTTTCGAACGACACATAGGCCAGTTGCATGCCGTTGGGCGACCATGAGGGCGAGATGATGGGTTCGGGGCTGGCCAGCGCGGCCTGGGCCCCCTCACCATCGGAGTCGGCCACCCACAGGGTGAAGCGCCCGCCGGCCTTGGTCACGTAGGCGATGCGTGTGGCAAAGGCACCGGGCGTGCCCGTCAACTGCTGGTAGACCCAGTCAGCAAGGCGGTGCGCCGCCTGGCGCAGATCGGCTGCGGGCACGGTGTCGCGGAATTCGCCTTTTTCCTGGCCCTTGACCACGTCCCAAAGGCGGGCACGGATGTCGTAGCGCCCATCGGCCAGGCGCGTCATGCTGCCCCCCACCAGCGCATCGGCACTGCGCTGGCGCCAGACCGACCAGTCGGGGCGGCTGAGTTCGTCAAGCTGTGCACCGGCCGCATCCAGGCCCTTGAACTGGCCGCTGCGCTCCAGATCGGCCTGGACAATGGCGGCGATTTTCTGGGGACTGCCCGCTTCACCCTTGAGCGGAGCGACCACGATAGGCATCTGGGTCATGCCCACGCCGGTGACTTCGACGCGGAATTGGGCCATGACAGGCACTGCCAGCAGCAACAGACAAGCCAACGCAAAACGGATCATGTGCACGGGAATCAGACCTTGTAAAGCACTCGGGCGGTAAGCCGCAATCGTACACTGCCAACGGTGTGCTTTTGAGGCTCCTGGGGCTTGCACCAGTGCAACAAAGCGGTTACGTCACATGTGAGCGGCCCGCCCAGCCGCCCCCTCACAGCAGCACGATGTCGTACTGCTCCGGCCCCAGGCCGCCTTCCGTCTGCAGCGAGATGGGCTTGGCAATGAAGTCGGACAGGCCCGCCAAGTGCGTGCTTTCTTCGTCCAGCAAAAGGTCGATCACGGCAGGCGCAGCCACCACGCGGAACTCGCGCGGGTTGAACTGCCGTGCCTCCCGCAGGATTTCACGCAGGATGTCGTACACCACGGTGCGCGGCGTCTTGACAATGCCCTTGCCCTGGCAACTCGGGCACGGCTCACACAGCATGTGCGCCAAAGACTCGCGCGTGCGCTTGCGGGTCATCTCCAGCAGGCCCAGCGACGAAAAGCCTCCCGCCATGGTCTTGACGCGGTCACGTGCGAGTTGCTTGCGCAATTCGGCCAGCACCGCCTCCTGGTGGTCGGTTCGGCTCATGTCGATGAAGTCGGCGATCACTATGCCGCCCAGGTTGCGCAGTCGCAACTGGCGCGCCATGGCCTGTGCGGCTTCCAGGTTGGTCTTGAAGATGGTGTCTTCAAAATTGCGCGCCCCCACGTAGCCGCCGGTGTTCACATCGACGGTGGTCAGGGCTTCGGTCTGGTCAATGATCAGGTAACCGCCCGACTTCAGGTCCACCCGACGCCCCAGGGCCTTGGCAATGTCTTCGTCGATGGCATAGAGGTCAAAAATGGGCCGCTCGCCCTTGTACAGCTGCAGCCGCTCGGCGGCTTTGGGCATGAACTCCTGACCGAAGGCCAGCAGCTTGTTGAACTGTTCACGCGAATCGATGCGGATGCTCTGTGTGGCCTCACCGACCAAATCACGCAGGACGCGATGCAACAGCGTCAGGTCTTCGTGCAACAAGGACTTGGGGGGCAGCCGGGTGGATGCCTCCTTGATGCGCGACCAGGTCTTGCGCAAATAAGCGATGTCGTCCTGCAACTCCTGGTCGCTTGAATCTTCGGCATTGGTGCGCAAGATGAAGCCACCGCCCTCAGCTCCCACCAGGGCCTGCACACGCGAACGCAAGGCCTCGCGCTGCTCGAACGGGATTTTTTGAGACACACCAATGTGGTCATCCTGCGGCAGAAACACCAGGTGCCTGCCCGCGATGCTGATCTGGGTGGACAAACGTGCGCCCTTGGTGCCCATCGGGTCCTTGATGACCTGCACCATCAGGGCCTGGCCCTCGAACACCTGCTTTTCAATCGGCACCAGCGGCTGGCCGGTACGGGCGTGGGCCGGCGGCTCACCACCCTCCTGGCGCTGCCAGACATCGGCCACATGCAAAAAGGCGGCGCGCTCCAGTCCGATGTCGATGAACGCCGACTGCATGCCCGGCAGCACACGGGCCACCTTGCCCAGGTAGATGTTGCCCACAATGCCGCGCTCCAGCGTCCGCTCGACATGCAGCTCCTGCACGGCCCCCGATTCGACCACGGCCACACGGGTTTCCTGAGGCGACCAGTTGATGAGGATGTCCTGTTGCATGCGTTCCTCTTGCCTTCAGCAGCGCACGCCGACTTGGCGCAGCAGATGGGCCGTCTCAAACAGCGGCAGGCCCATGATGCCCGAATAGCTGCCCCGGATGTGCGCGATGTGCGCGGCGGCCAGACCCTGCACGCCGTACGCCCCGGCCTTGCCCATGGGTTCTCCGCTGGCCACGTAGGCACGGATCTGTGCCGGTGTCATGGGCGCAAAAAGCACTTGCGATTCGGACAAGGCCGTCAGGCGCTGGCGCCCCTTTTGCACGGCAATGGCGGTCAGCACACGGTGGCGGTTGCCCGCCAGCCGAGCCAACATGGCACGTGCTTCGGCGGCGTCCTGCGGTTTGCCCAGAATGTCGCGGCCCAGTGCCACCGTCGTGTCGGCGCACAGCACCGGGGCAGCGGGCAGACCCAGCGCCTTGAGCCGCACCATGGCCGCGTCCAGTTTGAGCGAGGTCACACGTTGCACATAGCGCGCTGGGGCTTCACCCCCGCGCACCGCCTCCAGCGCTTCGGCGTCCTCGTTGGGATCGGGCAACAACAGCTGGTGCTGCACACCGATTTGTTCCAGCAGTTGCCTGCGGCGCGGGCTCTGCGAAGCGAGGTAGATGAAGTCACTCATTCGCGGTGATAAGGGTGGTTGGCATTGATCGACCAGGCGCGGTAGAGCTGCTCGATCAGCAGCACCCGGGCCATGGCGTGCGGCAGCGTCATGTCGGACAAGCGGATGCGCTCGTGCGCGGCAGCGCGAAACTCGGGCTCCAGGCCGTCAGGGCCACCAATCACCAGCGCCACATCGTCGCCACCGAGTTGCCAGTCTTTCAGGCGCGTGGCCAGAGCCTGGGTGGTGAGCGAGGTGCCCCGCTCGTCCAGCACCACAATGCGGGTGCCGCGCGGGATGGCCGCTTCGATGCGCTGGCGCTCGGCCGCGTACAAGGTGGGCAAGGTTTTGGAGCCCCGGGGCTCGGTCTTGACCGCCTTGAGTTCGACCTTGAGCTCGGGCGGGAAACGCTTGGCGTAATCGTCCCAGGCGGTTTGCGCCCAATCGGGCACGCGCTGCCCGACCGCAACGATCAGCAGCTTCATGGCGGTTTAAGCCGACTTGCGGGTCGCAGGCTTGGCGGACTTGCGCGCAGGCGAAGCGCTGGCCTTCTTGGCGGGCGCCTTTTTGGCTGCCGCTTTCTTGGCCGGTGCGTTCACGACCACGCGGGTCGGCGCCTTGGCCGGTGCCTTTTTGGCGGGCGCTTTCAGGGCCGGTTTCTTGGCGCTGGTTGCGGCCTTGGCCGAGCTGGGAGACTTGGTGGCCTTGGTCGTTTCAGCCGCTTTTGCAGCAGGCTTGGCCTTGTGGGTCCCGGGCTTTTTGGCAGCGGCGGTCTTGGCAGGCGCCTTCTTGACTGCGGGCTTGGTCTCGGGCTTGGGCGCACCAAATTTCAGACGCACCGGCTTGTCGCCCCAGATTTCTTCCAAGTTGTAGTACTGGCGGATGACCGGCTGCATGATGTGCACCACCGCTGCGCCGCAGTCGGCAATGATCCATTCGCCGTTGTCTTCGCCTTCGATGCGGGGTTTGCCAAAGCCGGCATCACGCACCTTGTCGCGCACGCTGGCCGACAGCGCCTTGGTCTGGCGGTTGGAGGTACCCGACGCGATCATGACCCGCTCGAACAGCGGCGACAGGTGCTCGGTGTTGAACACCTGGATGTCCTGGGCCTTGACGTCTTCCAGGGCGTCCACGATGACGCGTTGGAGTTTCTGGATGTCTTTTTTGGCGGCGGTGTCAGTCATCGGTGGACCTGTCGTAGAGATGGTGTTCGTGAATATAGCGCTCCACCGCCGGGGGGACCAGTGCAGTGATGGGCTGTTGGTGGGCGAGCCGTTGGCGGATGTCGGTCGCGCTGATGGGCATCAGGGGCATCCGCAAGGGCCGGATGGCGGCGTCCAGAGACTCGGGGGCGCTGGCATGACCGGGCCCTGTGCTCCAGGGTGCCACAGCGTTATCGCGATCAGCGGCGCAAATTATAGCCAGCCGGGCGATCTCACCGATCCGGTGCCAGGACGGCAGCGAACGGCGCTGGTCCTCGCCGATCAGCAAGTACAGCTGCGCTGCGGGCTGCTCCGCGGCCAGTTCCAGCAAAGTGTCCACGGTGTAGCTGGGGCCGCTGCGGCGCACTTCGCGCTCATCCACCACGACTTCAGGCATGCCCTCAAAGGCGCAGCGCGCCATGGCCAGGCGGTGGCCTGCATCGGTGAGCGCGCGCGGCTTGTGCCAAGCCTGCCCGGTGGGCAGCACCCGCACCTCGTCGAGTTGCAGCTGCTCGATCGCCGCCCGCACCAGGGCCACATGGGCCAGGTGCGGCGGGTCGAACGCTCCGCCGAACACGCCGATGCGGCGCGGACCGCTCACACCCAGTCCCTGGGCACCAGAAAGTGGCTGAGCAGCCGCTCTTCGGGCGAGCCCTTGGGGTCTTCACGCCGGTACGACCAACGCACCTCGGGCGGCATGGACAGCAAGATGGATTCGGTGCGCCCGCCCGATTGCAGGCCGAAATGCGTGCCTCGGTCCCAGACCAGGTTGAACTCCACATAGCGACCGCGCCGGTAGAGTTGAAAGTCGCGTTCATGCTCGGTCCAGGGCATGTCCTGGCGCCGCTGCACGATGGGTAGGTAAGCCTTGAGGAAGGCGTCGCCCACGCTTTGCAGCATCTCGAAACTGCGCACCATGCCCAGTTCGGAAAAATCGTCGAAAAACACGCCGCCCACACCGCGCTGTTCGCCCCGGTGCTTGTTGCAGAAGTACTGGTCGC
>JACCDU010108810.1_pt1 | contig 18087 bp, 18 predicted proteins | sample 7446081 | NCBI WGS metagenome assembly JACCDU01 (sample SAMN15323447, study PRJNA562643) | freshwater metagenome | isolation source: river surface water | place: USA:Blue River Watershed | collected 2017-08-17
ACGCAGCTTGCTCGGAAAAGGAGCCAGCGGGTCCAAGAAAAGCGACAGTCAATGATTGCTCGAGACCTCGACAAGCCGAGATGATCTCTGTCCAGACAGAGGCCACGGCCTCGCTGGGGAAAGGCCCACGATTGAGATGTTGCAATTGCCGAATCACCTGGGCCTCACGCTCGGGCCGAAGAACAGGACCTTCAGCATGATGTGCGTGTTTGACCTCTCCTACTTCTTGAGCGGTTTTTGCGCGCTTATTGAGCAAATCAAGAATTTCAGCGTCGATTTGATCGATTCGTTGACGCAGAGGTAACAGCTGGGCTTGCAATGACTCATCCATGAGAGCGCTCGAAGTCCTTGAGATAATCGATGAGAGCGACGACACCTTCGAGTGGCATGGCGTTATAAATTGACGCACGCATGCCACCCACGCTTTTGTGTCCCTTCAGCTGCATCAATCCTCGCGCCTCGGCGCCAGCTAGGAAGGCCGACTCAAGCGCAGTGTCGGGCAAGAAAAACGGGACGTTCATCCTTGAGCGCACTGAAGGATGAACCGGAACAGAATAGAAACGACTCTGATCAAAATAGTTGTACAGCATGGTCGCTTTGGCGATATTTTGCTGCTCAATCGCGGCTAACCCGCCCTGCTCCTTAAGCCATTTAAATACAAGGCCTGCGATGTAAATCGCGAAAGTCGGAGGCGTGTTGTACATGGATTTTTCACGTGCAACATTCGCGTAATCAAAAGCCGAGGGACAAATAGCCAGAGCATGTCCGATCAAATCACGACGCACAATCACCACAGTCAAACCCGCAGGACCCGCATTTTTCTGGGCACCTGCAAAAATCATGCCGGTTTTGGCAACAGGCATCGGACGTGATAAAAAATGCGATGAAGCATCAACCACCAGCGGGACATCGGGTGCGCCAAGATCGGCCATGTCAGGCCATGCCATCGTTTCCACACCACCAATGGTTTCATTGCTGCACAAATGCAGATAGGCCGCATCAGGTCGCACCCGCCAAGACGAAGTCTCGGGTAACCAGGTTGACGGGCCTTGCGTGCGCCCATCTATCACGGTCTCGACGGCATTGGTCGCAGCGACTTGCGCATCGCCATAACGACGACACTCTTCGAGTGACTTTTTTGCCCAAATGCCACTAATCACAAAATCCGCTTTGGGCTGAGCCGCGCGACCGAGTAGATTCAACGGGATGATCGCATTTTCAGCGGTCGCACCGCCCTGCATGAACAGCACAGCGTAATGTTCAGGCACCTCAAGCAGTTCGCGCAAATCCGCCTCGGCCTGAGAACAGATTTCCACGAACTGTTTGCCGCGATGACTCATTTCCATGACGGACATGCCTGAGCCACGCCAGTCCAACATTTCCGCCGCAGCCTGCCTGAGCACGGACTCAGGCATCGCGGACGGCCCTGCAGAAAAATTCCAGGGGCGCGCCATGTTTAAGACTCCGATCCAGCCTCGCCAGGGGCATCTGTAGAGGTGTTATCCGGATTTTTTTCGGATGCTGCGTCCAGTGGCGCATCATCGTCCGCGTCACTTTCAACCACTCTGCGCACGCCAGACAACATGCTGCCGTCGTCAACGCTAATCAGCGTGACACCTTGCGTTGCGCGTCCCATCTCGCGAATTTCAGCGACACGCGTACGCACCAGCACACCACCTGTTGTGATCAACATGATCTCGTCAGTCGCATTGGCCAATACAGCACCCACGACTTTGCCGTTTCGCGCAGAGGTCTGAATCGCAATCATGCCCTTGGTACCACGTCCATGACGCGTGTATTCCGCAATCGGTGTTCGCTTACCGAAACCATTTTGCGTGGCGGTCAAGACCGTTTGCGACTCGTCTCCCGACACTAGCATCGCGATCACTTGCTGACCTTCTTCGAGCATCATGCCGCGCACACCACGTGCGTTGCGACCCATCGGACGCACATCGTTTTCATCAAAACGAACTGCTTTGCCAGAGTCAGAGAACAACATGACATCATGCTTGCCGTCTGTCAGTTCGGCACCAATCAGGAAGTCACCCTCATCGAGATCGACTGCAATAATGCCGGCCTTGCGTGGATTGGAGAAATCCGACAAAGGCGTCTTCTTAACAGTACCGCGCGAGGTCGCCATGAATACAGTCTGATCGTCGCTAAAGGCTTTGATCGGGAGTACAACGGTGATTTTTTCGCCATCCACTAAGGGGAACATATTGACGATCGGCTTGCCGCGAGAAGTACGCGTTCCTTGTGGCACCTCCCAGACCTTGAGCCAATAGACACGGCCACGATCGGAGAAGCACAACAGATAGTCGTGCGTGTTCGCGATAAAGAGCTGATCGATCCAGTCGTTCTCTTTGGTGGCTGTTGCCTGTTTACCACGACCACCACGGCGCTGCGCGCGATACTCGGATAAGGGCTGGCTCTTGATATAGCCACCATGTGACAAGGTCACGACCATGTCGGCCGGTGTAATCAAGTCCTCAGTATCCAGTTCAGTCGCATTCAGTTCGATGTCGGAACGTCGCGCGTCCTTGGCATTGATCGAGAACTCGGTTTTGATCGCCTGGAGTTCTTCGCTAATGATGACAGTGATGCGCTCTGGCTTGGCCAAAATATCCAGCAAGTCCAGGATCGTTTCCATCACGGACTTGTACTCACTGACGATTTTGTCTTGCTCAAGTCCGGTCAAACGCTGCAAGCGCATGTTCAGGATTTCCTGAGCTTGCGTTTCACTTAAGCGATACAGACCATCGGCCTGCAGGCCGTAAGCTTCTGGAAGGTTGTCGGGTCGGTATGCGCCACGACCGCCAACAGCCTCAGTATCTGCACGTGCGAGCATCTCCCGGACCAAAGAAGAGTCCCAGGATTTGTCCATCAAGTCCTGACGCGCGACTGGCGGCGTTGGAGCCGCTTTGATAATCGCGATGAATTCGTCGATGTTCGCCAACGCGACAGCCAAGCCCTCGAGAACATGACCACGCTCACGGGCCTTTCGCAACTGGAATACAGTACGGCGTGTCACAACCTCGCGACGGTGGGACAGGAAATACTCCACCATTTGCTTGAGATTGAGCAATCGCGGCTGACCATCAACCAGCGCCACCAGGTTCATACCAAAAGTATCCTGGAGCTGCGTGTGCTTATAGAGGTTATTCAGAATGACTTCTGGCACCTCGCCACGCTTGAGTTCAATCACCAGACGCATGCCGTCTTTATCGGACTCGTCGCGGATATCGGAGATCCCCTCGACTTTCTTTTCGTTCACAAGCTCGGCAATGCGCTCTTGCAAGGTCTTTTTGTTGACCTGATAAGGCAGCGCATCGACCACGATGGATTGGCGGTTGTTACCAATGTCCTCGAAGTGTGTTTTCGCGCGCATGATCACGCGCCCGCGACCTGTGCGATATCCCTCGCGCACGCCGACGATGCCGTAAATAATGCCGCCTGTTGGGAAGTCTGGCGCGGGAATGAGCTCGATCAATTCATCGACTGTGCACTCAGGATTGCGCAAACAATATAAGCAACCGTCAATCACTTCCGCCAGATTGTGTGGCGGAATGTTGGTGGCCATGCCTACTGCGATACCGGAGCTGCCGTTGACAAGCAGGTTTGGCAAACGCGAGGGCAAGAGCAAAGGCTCATTTTCACTACCGTCGTAGTTCGGTCCGAAGTCAACCGTTTCCTGATCGATGTCTGCCAATAATTCGTGCGCAATTTTTGCCAGACGGATCTCGGTGTATCGCATCGCTGCAGCACTGTCGCCGTCGACAGAACCGAAGTTACCCTGACCATCCACCAGCATATAACGCAGCGAAAAATCCTGCGCCATGCGAACGATGGTGTCGTAGACGGCCTGATCACCATGCGGGTGATATTTACCAATGACATCACCGACGATACGCGCAGATTTTTTGTAGGCACGGTTCCAGTCATTATTGAGTTCGTGCATCGCGAATAAAACGCGGCGATGAACAGGCTTGAGACCGTCCCGGACATCCGGGAGGGCGCGCCCTACGATTACGCTCATTGCATAATCGAGATAACTGCGGCGCATTTCTTCTTCGAGTGATATCGGAAGAGTTTCCTTGGCAAAGGAATCCATAAAGTTCGCAACAAATGACAACGGTTGAAAACCCGAGACGGGGTCGAAATGGTAAAAAGCAAGTGCTAAAGGACAACCTCGGATTCTACACCGGCGCTCAGCGTTGGCGTGCACCCACTATATATAGTGGGGCCCCGTACCCGAGTGTGCGTCTTCACCCTTAAGCGTTCATCCATAATTTTTTTCAAAAAAGATGAACTTTTTGAAAAATGACCAGTCTGACAGTTCATCTTCTCTCGGAGAGGCATCGTCTTACCTACAAAATAAAAAAGGTTTTCCTCTCGAAAATCTCATTTAATTGTGTCCAAACGTCATTTTTTGTTGCCAAAAACCAACAAGAAACCCCCGGTAAGCGTATAAATACGCATATCAGAGCCCCTAGAGCACTAGAAGAGTGACTAAACCTCATCAAATGCCTTAAGATTCGATCAGCACGCAGGAAACCCAGCGGGTATTTAAAAAAGTGCTCACTGTGTTGCTTTACTGGACCCGTTTCCTGATGTATTTTTTTATTTGCGGCGGGGGTTCGCTGCGAGTCACTTATCCAGCTTCAAGCTCAACGAGGAGAAACATGAACAAACCCTCCAAATTCGCTCTGGCACTCGCCTTTGCTGCTTTCACAGCAACTGGCGTCGCTTCCGCGCAAACGGTAGACAATTGGAAGAACGGCTCAAATGAGCTCATTTGGAAGAACGGTTCCAATGAACTCTGCTGGCAGGACAACTTCTGGACCCCAGCTACGGCTGCTGCAGAGTGCGTCAAAAAGACAGCTCAGCCAATGGCCGATAAGATTTCAATCAAAGCAGAAGCTTTGTTTGACTTCGACAAGGCTATCGTCAAGCCAGAAGGTCGTAAGTTGCTCGACCAGGTTGCTGCTCGCCAAGCCGAAATCAATCTCGAAACCATCATCGCCGTGGGTCACACTGACTCCATCGGTACAGATGCCTACAACATGGCTCTCTCGATCCGTCGTGCTGATGCTGTGAAAGCATACTTGGTATCGAAAGGCGTTCCAGCCAATCGTATCACTGCTTCCGGCAAGGGCAAGTCCGATCCAGTCGCTGACAACCGTACAGCAGCTGGTCGTGCGAAGAACCGTCGTGTAGACGTTGAAATCATCGGCAGCAAGAAGTAATTCTTGATGTTGACTGGCCAGGCTGCTTCGGCGGTTCTGGTTAGATTAAAAGACCTCGTTCGCGAGGTCTTTTTTCTTTTGGGGATTACATTCGTTTGCAAGCGAAAGTTTGTTACTGTATCGAACGTTTGTCACGCACTTGACTGCAAGCCTCCTCGTCAGACCTTTAAAAGAACCGCCATGAACTCTGAGACGCCCATGGGCTCTAATAATGTTGATCAAGCTGAACTGGACAAGTTCAGCGCCCTTGCTTCGCGCTGGTGGGATCCAAATAGTGAATTCAAACCCTTGCATGCCATCAATCCGCTCCGACTGGACTGGATAAAAGGCCTGACTGGCGGGCTTCAGGGCAAAAGAGTCCTCGATGTGGGATGCGGTGGTGGCATTTTGGCTGAGAGTATGGCGGTCAGTGGCGCAGAAGTCACAGGAATAGATCTGGCGGAGAAATCTCTCAAGGTTGCAAAATTGCACGGCCTCGAATCTGGCGTGCCAGTGACCTATCGCAACATCCGAGCAGAAGATCTAGCACTCGAGCAAGCCGGTCAGTTTGATGTGGTGACCTGCATGGAGATGCTCGAACACGTGCCAGACCCCGGTTCAATCGTGCGCGCATGCTCGACGCTCGTCAAACCTGGCGGCTGGGTGTTTTTTTCGACCATCAATCGCAACCCAAAATCGTTTTTATTCGCGATTATTGGCGCGGAGTACATTTTGCGTATTCTTCCGCGCGGAACGCATAGCTGGCGCAGCTTTGTGCGCCCAAGTGAGCTCGCGCAAGCCGCCCGCGCAGCCAACCTCACGACACATCAGGTCATTGGAATGGGGTACAACCCACTGACTGAACATTACTCTCTTAATCACGACACGAGCGTGAACTACCTCATGGCCACTCGCAAAGGCGACCTGTAAATGACCGCACTAGTATTGTTTGACTTTGATGGCACACTTGCCGACACAGCACCCGACTTGGCAGCTGCCGCCAACAAGCAACGCGTGCGAGCTGGTTTGGAGCCCTTACCCATTGATGTGCTGAGGCCCTACTCTTCTGCTGGCGCGCGTGGGCTATTGCGTTGCGCGCTGGATATGACGCCAGAACATCCTGACTACGAACAGCACCGTGTCCAGTTTTTGAAAGATTACGAAGCGGCTATGCATGTCGATACCCGCCTGTTTGATGGCGTGCCTGAGTTGCTAGAGGATATTTCCCGCAAAGGGTTGTCCTGGGGCATTGTGACCAACAAGGCCACTTATCTTGCAAAGCCTCTCGTTGCCTCATTGGGACTCGATCAGGACTGTGCCGTGCTTGTCTGTGGCGATACAACAGCGCACTCAAAGCCGCACCCCCTGCCCTTGCTGCACGCAGCACAACAGGCTGGTTTTGGCACGGATCGCAGTATTTACATTGGTGATGATATTCGTGACATACAAGCCGCGCGTGCGGCGGGCATGGCCTCCATTGCCGCGGGCTATGGTTATTGCGGTCCAGATCACCCAATCGAGACCTGGCAAGCGGATCATTGTGTGAACTCCGCCAGAGAAATGTGGCCCGCAATTAGAAAACTTTTAAATACGTGACCGATCGTTGAACTCTTTTACAACCTAATGGTCAGAGTTCATAGATTGTTCGTCTACAATCCAACAACTGGGGCCGATCCGGATTCGACGTGGGTCGCGAAACAGCGCAGGGCATGCCGAGCACCAGTTCGCTCGTAAATCCACTGGAAACACTATAAACGCCAACGACGAGCGTTTCGCTCTGGCCGCTTAAGCGGTGAGCCGCTGCACTGATTTGTCTTTGGGTCAGGTGGAGAAATCCACAGCAGCGTCATTTACAAAGAATCGGGGTTTGCCGGGTCACTCGTCAAATTCTTAAATCCAAGTGAATCGCCAAGGTCCGGCCTGTCGGTTGGCTAAGTCCGAGGTTAAACAAAAAGTAAATCGACTACGCATGTAGAACTGCCTGCAGAGGGCTCGCGGACGGGGGTTCAATTCCCCCCGGCTCCACCATTACCGCACATACCAACCCTTCGGGGTTGGTATTTTTTTGTCTACAGGTTTGGGTTCATGCGGGTTTGCGGGGGGTGTTGCGGACTGTGGAGACGGGGGTTCGAGGCGGTGTAAGGGAAGGTTTTGTCTCTGGGGGCGGATAGTCTCTGTGAGTCTGTACCAGTGATATGGGTCGAAGTCCGCGAGTGGTTTTTACTAAACCTATAAAAATCAATGTGTTATTTGCGGACTAACCGAGCGAGTTTTTGTGTGGCATTGGGTAGCCATGGAAACGATCCACTTCTATTCCAATAAATTAAGACACAATAAAAACAAGATTAATTGATAAATATAAATATGTAGAGATACTTACATTAATGTATAGTTATCTACATGGATAACTGGATATTATTAGTTTTAAGCTTACCGACCGAGAACGCGACCGTCAGAATGCGTGCCTGGCGTGCGCTCAAATCGTCTGGGGCTGTGGTACTACGGGATGGAGTCTATTTACTACCAGAGCGACCACATTGCCGCGAGTCCTTCGAGTCAATCATGTCAGACATAGTGACTGCAGGTGGCATTGCGTATTTATTGGAAACAAAGGAACCGCAGGCTGGTTCGTTCAGAAAGTTATTTGACCGTTCAGCCGAGTACCTAGAACTCTTATCAACGGTGATGGATGCTCAAAAAACTTTGACCCATGAAAACTTCCATGAATTGGCAAAGCAGACTCGAAAAATCCGTAAACAATATGCAGCGATTACTGAAATTGATTTCTTTTCTGGTGAAGCCAAGGAGCAAGTTGACACGGCACTTACCGACCTTGAATTAGCAATCTTGGCGAGACAGTCCCCCGATGAGCCAAACGCAGTGGTAGGTACGATCTTAAAGCTCAATCTCCATGAATACCAAAACCGAATCTGGGCAACTCGGAAACGTCCCTGGGTTGATCGTCTGGCAAGTGCCTGGTTGATTAAACGCTTCATCGACTCAAACGCAAAATTCCTATGGCTAGACTCTCCTAAAGACTGTCCACCCACGGCACTAGGATTTGACTTTGATGATGCAGCGTTTAGTCACGTAGATGGACGCGTCACCTTTGAGGTGTTGGCAGCTAGTTTTTCTTTAGACGACCAGGGACTGACTCGACTTGGCCATCTCGTTCATTATCTGGATGTTGGCGGCGTATCAGTACCTGAATCAGTCGGTGTAGAAACCATTTTGGGCGGATGGCGTGAATCGGTTCATGACGATGATCAGCTACTTATATTGGCATGTACTCTTTTCGATGGTTTGCTCTCAACGTTTAAAACAACCCCACTCCAAGGATATGCGTCATGAACAATGAAACGATAAGACCCACGCCCTACACTTTATGGCAACTCGTCGTTTATTTTCTGAAACTCGGTACATGGGGATTTGGTGGTCCTGTTGCGCTTGTTGGCTTTATGCACCGGGATTTAGTGGAGCAGCGCAGTTGGATTACAGACTCTGACTATAAAGAAGGCCTTGCACTCGCCCAGATTGCTCCTGGCCCTCTTGCCGCACAACTAGCCATTTACTTGGGATTTGTGCATTACCGCATCATGGGAGCAACGTTGGCAGGACTCGCTTTCGTGCTCCCATCATTTCTAATAGTCGTTGCGTTGGGAATGGCCTACGTCAATTACGGTGGTTTATCCTGGATGCAAGCCGTATTTTATGGTGTAGGTGCAGCTGTGATTGGCATCATGATCATTGGTGCGCATAAGCTAGCAAGTAAAAACATAGGAAAAGATAAATTACTGTGGACAATATTTGCGGCCATCGCCGCGGTCACAATCATCACTCAGTCTGAAATTGCGTGGTTGTTTATTGCAGCGGGGGTTCTTGTATGGATTGTTCGCTGTAAGCCTAAATTCAACTCATTCAATTTAGCGCTTGCCGCACCATCGCAGTTACCCGTAATCGTGCCATTCATTGCTGATGCGGGCACACTGGTGCAAATCGGTTTATTTTTTGCTAAAGCCGGGGCCTTTGTGTTTGGATCAGGACTAGCCATAGTTCCATTTCTTTACGCCGGTGTAGTGACTGAACATCACTGGCTCACTGAAAAACAGTTTGTTGACGCTGTAGCCGTAGCAATGATCACACCAGGTCCTGTTGTGATTACGACAGGTTTTATTGGATATTTGATCGCAGGATTTCAGGGGGCTGCTGTAGCCGCGATTGCAACATTCGTCCCCTGCTACCTCATCACAATCATAGCAGCGCCGCATTTTAAAAAATGGGGCAAAAACCCTTCGGTCATCGCATTTGTTGATGGAATCACCGCAGCGGCAATTGGAGCCATTGCAGGCTCGGTCGTGGTCATTGCGCAGAGATCAATCTTAGACATTCCGACTGCGATTCTGGCTATAGGGGCGACCATCCTACTCTGGAAGTTCAAGAAAATTCCCGAACCCTTTGTGGTGTTAGGTGCGGCACTCCTTGGCCTAATCATCTATCCGTTGATACATCCCTGATGACTGCAGAAAAATTCTTTTCGATCTCTTTTACTCATCAACTGTAAGGCGAGGCAAATCATGAAATGGATTACGCGAGAAAGACCAAAAATCGACCGAATTGCTTGTCCATGGCTAATTCTCAGATTTATTGATGCGGAGGCTGAATTTTTATATGTACCGTCGAGCGAAGTCTTCACAAAAGCGAAAGAGCTGGGTGCAGAACCTTACGACATTCCTGGAGCACCGCTCAGTCACGTTGGTGAGCTTTGCAGCTTTGATGCATTTATAAAACGATATGAATTGACTGATCCTGCATTGAATCAGCTCGCAGTCATTGTGCGTGGCGCAGACACCTCGAGACTAGACCTCACACCTCAATGCGCGGGTTTGTATGCTATGTCCCTTGGGTTGTCACAAAACTTTCACAATGATCATGAAATGCTTAAACACGGTCTAGTGATGTATGACGCTCTATATTCGTGGTGTAAGTCTTGCCAAGGCGAGTCGCACAATTGGCCACCTCAAGTTTAATAACCTTTACCTAAAAACCACGCCTTTAAGAAAGCATGTGAGCTTCATTAAAACCTTACTTTTTAGAGATGTAAGTTTTAATTCACGTAAGTGACCTGCCCCCAGTATTAGGGCCATTGGGCTTTTAGCTCAGTCCCAAAGTTTTTATACCATCCATTGCCTTTTCAGGCATCCGTTTTACTTCCCTGCATAACGCCGCAAACTCCGATGGAGTCAATTTCCCTAAGGAGCTATGCGGACGATATTCGTTGTAATCCCTTCTCCATGCCGCAATCACAACTCTGGCATGATCCATCGTGAGAAACCAATGTTCATTGAGGCATTCGTCTCGGAATTTTCCGTTAAATGATTCTATGAATGCATTTTGAGTTGGTTTACCTGCCTGTATAAGTCGAAGCTCTACCCCATTGTCTGTTGCCCACTGATCTAATGCCTGGCCAGTGAACTCTGGACCTTGATCGGTACGAATAGTTTGAGGCATACCCCTAAATCTCGTAATGTTGCTCAGTGCTCTGGCGACGTAGTGACCAGAAATGCTGCGATCAACCACAATATCCACAGCCTCCTTGGTGTAATCATCCACAATCGTTAAGCATTTAATTCGTTTGCCAGTTGAGAGTGCATCAAATACAAAGTCCATACTCCAAACTTGATTCGGACCACTCGGCAACGTAAGCGCTTGGCGTGGAACTGCAACCCCATGGCGTTTACGTCGCTTCTTCACTGCCAAACCAGCCTCTTTGTAGAGCCGATACGTGCGTTTATGATTTACACGAATACCTTCACGCTCAAGCATGATGTGAATCCTTCGGTAACCAAAACGACGTCTCTCCTGCGCAAGAGTAATAATTCGGCTCTTAAGGTGCTCAGTCGACTCGTCGCGAGTGGGGCGATACTGGAATACGGTACGAGAAATTCCCATCAGCGAGCAGGCTCGCCGTTCCGAGATCTGTGTCTCTGCCCGCATCTGATTAACCGCCTCACGCCTCAGTTGCGGGCTTATCGCTTTCCCCTGGCAACCACCTTGAGTGCTTCAATGTCCAAATGTGCTTCGGCCAATAGCTTCTTGAGCCGTTGATTCTCGGACTCGAGTGTCTTGAGCTTTTGAGCCTCAGAGACATCCATTCCACCGTATTTGCTACGCCAGATGTAAAACGACCCGTCACTAAATCCATGCTTACGGCATAGTTCTTTGACGTTTACTCCAGAATCTGCTTCCTTGAGAAAGCCGATGATTTGCTCTTCTGTAAATCGTTTCTTCATATCCGTTCTCCAACCATAAAACGGACTTTACTAAATTCTTCGTGGCACTATTTACGGGGAGCAGGTCATATGCCCGCAAATGCCAGCGCAGGCCAGTGTCCGCAAGAGCAAGGGGGCACAGGGTCTTTATTGAGGGCCCGGAGGTCAGTGAAAGGTAGTTGACCTTCACTTGGCGGCGCCCGACAATTGCACGGGTAAGGGTTGCCAAGGTTTCAAGGTCAGGCTTTACTAATTCGTGAGCACTTTCGCAGGGGACTGTGCGTTTTAGCTTTTGCTCTATATTGTCACCAAATCCCGCACGAAACCATGTCAGCACACGCTCGGCAGAATGCTCAAACAGTGGCACAAAGCGATTCGTCGCTGCATACTTTCGCCGGCTAGCGTCATAAAAAAGATTCTGAGGGGCGAGGCGTCGATAGGTGCTCAGATCGCGCGCAGAGGCAGCAGGTTTGACTCCAAAACGTCGCTCGATGTCCGCGCGCGTCAGATCACCACAAAAGTACGCTTTGACTTCGATATAGAAAAGTCGCTCTTTTTGCGTCTGAGTAAAGTCGTCAAGTGCTGCAGCGACTGTTCGGTTAACCACGAATTTGTCCTGATGGCTTTGGCGTCGTTATCACTCTAGCATATTCAGCGACTGCACTTAATCATTTTGATACAGTAAAGTTGAACTTGTATAGCGGTTTTCAAAAAAACGAGGCGTCAGGCCAGAAAAATTTATTGAACTCACAATAAACAGTTCATGAAAAGATCCATTTGTCAGATGAATTGAACTGAGCTCGACTTTGTAAGTCGGTGTCCTGCGGTTTAATAGCTGTAGTCTGCATCAATGCGGTTCTCTGACTTGCTGTGTCATCTGGATGAGCAAATCCAGTTCTGTCCGCACTGGAACTGGAGCGACACCAATAAAAATCCCCTGTAGCTCACTGGGTTGACTCGACTGTTCGATATACAAATATCGACCCGACTTCAATCCGCTCTACAGGGGGTTTCATTTTAACGTTCAATCGTCGTTTGATGAACAATTTGTCCTTTCAAAAGGACAAAACCTTGAGCGTCTAGTTACTGAACCCTGAAATAATCAGAGTGTGACCGCCAAGTCATCAAACGCTTTACCCCAAGTACGTATCTTGTAGCCGCGACGATCAGGGGAATAATACGGATCTGACTCAATCAGCTCAACCACTCGCTCTCTACTAGGCACATCAAGAACCCACAAGCCGCCAACATATGCTTGACCGGGTTCTTCTCGACAGCCACCTGCCAACAGGATCTCGTCGCTATGTTTTCGCAAATACGCGAGGTGGTCGGGTTCCCGTTGCTTCCTAATAGCCAACATTTCAGGGGTATCCTCGAAAAATACAATCCAGCGCATTATTCTTCACCTCGCCCGTTTAGTCTTGATATTATAAATTCAGCATTAACAATAAATCCGCGAAAGAAAAATCATCCGCAGCAAAGAATTCACTGCAGATCGCCCATAGGGCGTTAGATATTGCCAACATGAACGGCATCACCATACGCCTGCACTGGACTGACCAACCATACAAATGGCATGTCAATGACGGTGAAGAGATTTTTGCAGTGCTCGATTTGATAACAATCATCCCATATAAATTGATCTTTATGAACAGGTAGATCCTCATCCTTTCATGGCTGCCTTCAACTGCCCTAACCCCTTGTACTACTAGCTTTTCTCATGGGCACCTACCCCACCCATACCCCGCAGGTATTCGAATCTTTCCGCACGAACCCGCAGGAGCCCTCACCAGCCTGCACGGCCCGATGCCAGGCCATTGATTTTCAACAAATTGCTTGATAGATCCGAGCTTGCGGACCTTTACCCGTGCTCGGGCTCCTCTCTTTCATTGCTGATACACCCTGAGCTTGCCCTTAGTGTCAACCAAGGTGTAAACTGACAACCATAATGTCAACCAAGCGCCTTTACATGCGCCTACAACCTCAGGAGTGGAGCCGTGAGCGAGAAGATGTCTAATGCCCCCGTGTACTACGCCTTGGCACAAGCACAGTTCAACCCTGTAGCAGCCATGGCCAAGTACGTTGACGAGGTGCAAGATCTTCTCCGGCGCGATGACTATACCCTCTTCGAGCCGCAGCAGGTTACCCACCTACAGCTCACTGCGGCACCCGGCCAAACTCCAACCGAACCACAGGTCGCACACACCACTTCCTGGCTCATCACGAAGGGGGATCGCTCGTCAGGCTTTATCTTGAGCGCGGCTTCAATTACTTTCCACACCACCCATTACGAAACGAGCAACGAGTTCATCCCAGAACTACTGCGTGGGCTAAAAGCTGTAAATAAAGTTGTGGGCCTTGAACACGTTAGCCGACTAGGCATGCGCTATCTCGACGCGGTCTTGCCACAACCTGACGAAACGATTGATCGGTATCTTGCAGATGGGCTACATGGCGTGCGCTTCGGGGCTGCGCAGCGATACGCTCTAAATGAGTCAGTTTTCGAAACCGAATCTGCCCCCCTTTTGCCCAAAGGAACACTGGTCGCCCGAGTACACCGAATGACCTCACCTCTTGGTTATCCACCCGACATGGTGCCAAGCGGTTTAATTCCGATGCCCAAGTTTGAAATCAAAGACACCATGCCTCATGCGGTAATCGACACGGATCACTTTGTCGAAGGGCAAATGCCCCTAGACTTTGAAAAAATAGGAGAGCAGTTGTCGGCTCTACACGCAACCATCAAGCTTGTTTTCGAGGCCACGACTACTGATCACGCTCGTGCCCTTTGGGCATGAGATAGGCTGGAGGAGAAAATGTATTCCATTCCAGTTTCTACCCGACCTATGCAGCCGGTATTGCCGGTAACGAAGACTGCGTTCGCGGTTATAGGCACGATCTTGGTTGGTACCGGCAGCGTGTATGGACTGGACCGCACTGAATCCTGGCGGCATCATATTCAGCCCCGTGTGCCGTTTATTCTCGATGTAGCGGACGCATCGACAGACGGCGCTGAACGCCCCGATGTCCGGACCGCTTCTGAGCACATCGAGAGCATCCGAAAAGTGCTAAATCTGGCCATTGCAGATCTAGCCGGTCTATTTGATATCTCTCGCCAAGCCGTCTATAAGTGGCTGTCTGGAGATTCAACCCCTGAGCCAGACAAACTCAATCGAATTATTGAGTTGAGCAGAATTGCTGATGCATTTCAGGCGGCAGGAGTGTCTCGTGCTGGGGCATTAATGAAGATGAAGGCCTTTGCCGGACGATCCCTGATAGATCTCATCAAGTCCGGCGATAACCGTAGCGAGCATGTGTCGGCCCTAATTAGTGAGGCCAAGGCAATGGAGGCTTCGTACAAGCTGTCTGACCTAGCAAGTTCCAAATCCAAGTCTTCCAGCGATTGGCAGTCCTCCATTTCAATTCCTGGCTCCTCTGAGCGCGCCTGAAAGAGGAGTCGTGGATGCTCGGACGGGATACCAAATGGCGGCAGGGAGACCTACTGACCGACAAAGAAGCTCATGCGATAGGATTGGTTGGGTCCCTCAATTCAAATCACCGCGTCGTCTTGATCTCTCACGACTGCGATCTGCCGAACGATACCGAGACTTTCGTCGAGGTCATCGTGGGTTCGCTAGTTCAGGCTCGAGACCCGATGCTTGCTAACGCAAGGAATCCTCGTCGACTCCATCTGAAGTTTGTATCCAAAGCTGGCGAAAATATGTGCGTCGAGCTCCGCCATTTCGATCGGCAGCAGGTATGCAAGGCTGAGTTCGCAAAGATTAGGGCGAGGGACCGAAACTTTCTTTTGCCTGCTGACGAGAAGCGCGCTTTGAAGCAGTGGCTTGCGGCTCGATACGGACGCCCCGCATTCCCCAACGCCTTCGAGAACCGATTACGAAAGACCGTTGGCAAGAAGTCTGTCGAATACCGCATCGCAAAAATCCTGGAACCGGAGTCATCGCACCTAGTGGCACTTTTCTTCGATCTCGGAGAGGACAAGGCCATTGAGTTGGAGGACGAAGTTCCCTATTTCTTATCCATCTCGGTTGTCTATGATGCCACGGAGGGTGGGCCGAATGCTAGAGCGAGTGCCGAAAAAGTTGCCGACGAACTCCGTACGCTCCTCGAGCAGGCCTATGGAACTGTTGACAATGCAACAGAGATTGCATTGGACACATGTACGGCAGTAGCCGACACATTCATGACATTAGCGGATCTACGGAAGGTGGATCAATGGCGACTCGAGTACATCAGCCTAAGTGAAGACCCTGCGGGCGATTTTCTTCCTACTGGTGAGTTACCCGCCTAGACTCGCTCCACTGCAATGGCTGGCAACCCTCTCCAATCGTGGAAGAACCCAACCAAGACGGTCGACGCGTACCTGGACACACCGCTCAAGCTGGGACTGACAAAGACCGTCAGCCAGTTGCGTGAGTGGAAGGCGGCGATCTGAAGGATGCGTGTTCGATTCCCAAATCGAGAATTGAACTGGCGTCGGAAAGCAAACGAGGTTGAGCAGCCTTTCTGACCACCAATTTCGCATTTGTTAGTAACTGTCCTTGGCAACCCTAAGGTGTCCGTAGGTGCCAGTAAGACTCCACAAGGATCCTGAGGGTCGCTTTTAACTACCGCCGATCGTTGCGTGCCGATGCACGCTCAGACGTACTGCCGCGAAGGTCATCCTCCTAAAAGTCAGTGATATCGGAGAGGCGATAACGGACGCGGCCCATCATCTTCATGTAGATCGGCCCGATGCCCTCGCTGCGCCAGCGCTCATGCATGCTTTCGACGACTTGCCAGCGCTCGGCCAGTTGGGTTTGGGGCAGGTAATTGTTTTCAGTCCTGACGACTCCTTTATTGATACTGCGAAAGTGCAGCAACTTAGGATCAGTCAACTCATTCCGGATGACTGAAAGCGGCCAGTAGCGGACTTTGCTTGATTTCTCTGACAGCAGACCAGCCGATGGACGCTGAACTGTGGAGGGAGGCATAGGTCGGTACAGCCGTTACGAGGCTATAGTATTCCCAAGTAAAAGAAATTCGGCGGGAAGGCGATCGGTCACATTACGTTAAAGCCTCGCAGCGCCGATGATTTCAAACGTTATGTTTTCCTCGAGTCCAACCAATGCATCAAAAGATATATATAGTCACCAAGGACAAATATTTGGGTCGGAAGAGAACCCTAGGGTTTGCCCAATTTCAGAACCAAGATCTTTACTATGATTTTGGATCTTTGAAGGGAAGTCATAATTCCTACCATCGGGATGGCTCTGAATGGAGAACCAGTCTCGCAACTGGAGGCAAGGCAAAAAAACAGGGAGCTCACGTTCCTTTGAGGAATTTAACGGGTTTACATAACTTGGGAGTAGTTATGTTCTCCAAGAGTCTTATCCCAAAACTACCCGCTGCAAAGGATAAGTACTTCAAGACCGGCTCGTACTATGAGGTTGACGTTGAGGGACTTCCGAGCGATCAGTTCAATGTGGTAATTGAGCTCATGGAGCCAGGTTTTGAAATCGAAACTGCAAATACCGAAATGGCTTACCCGCCTAACGCTATCATCAAAGAGTTCAAGGAAACAAGGCCTTGGTTAATACTTACATTGCTCGGGCATTCACATAATCTTCTATTGTCGGCCACCGATGCGCACACCACGGTGAATCACTTCAATAATAGATTCACGGCAAACGGGAATGGTCTCAGCTATTCATCTGAGCTCTATGCTGGCAAAGCCTATGAGGTGTTTGGGCAAGAAACACAATAAACGATTCGGAGCGACTAAAGCATGTCGTCATGCCTACTGCAAAAAACGCAAAAACCACGTCGACATACTTTGGCGCCAGATTAGGAGCTTTCAACGGCAGCTTTGCACATAACGGATGCTCGCTTCGGGTCAAATGCGACCTTGAATCGATTCGCAACGCAGGATCGGAAGGATGCGGAAAGTTGCAGTCGGCGAGGATGGGGCGGCAGGTGTCAGCACCTTTACGCAACCTTCCGAAGTGTCATAGCGGGTGTTAGCAGGCTTACACTTGCAAGGAATTGAACCCAGCTCCCACCCCACCACCATACCGCGAAGGGTCCGGATAATCTCCGGGCCCTTTTTTTTGGCTTAAGACCCAGTATTTACGGGGTTCTGGGCGAAAGGCTTGCGGATGAGATCAGCCGAATAAATCAAAAAAAGTACGAATTTCACGGCGATTTTGTCTCTTTTCTCCGATTAGCTTGCGGGTAGGCGCAGCCTCCCCTCTATATAAATCAATGGGTTACGAAGGACATTTCGAAGACAATTATGGGGAGCAACCCAATGCACCCAAACCAACAGGGTTAGTCATGAGGTTTTTTCGTTATGAGAGGTTGTAACTGGATTTTTCTATTGATTCTTGCCAAGTTCAGATCAGACGCCTAGCATCGGGAGTATGCCAAAATGACCTTAGATTTAACGGATTCTTCAACGCGATCACAATATGTCCTTAATTCCCTTTCTGCTCGCTGCCGGCCTTCTAGCCATTACCCCAGGACCTGGCCTTGCTTATGTTGTAGCCAGGACTGTCTCAGGTGGCCGCGCTGAAGGCTTGGCGTCGTGCTTA
>JACCDU010181349.1_pt1 | contig 18087 bp, 28 predicted proteins | sample 7446081 | NCBI WGS metagenome assembly JACCDU01 (sample SAMN15323447, study PRJNA562643) | freshwater metagenome | isolation source: river surface water | place: USA:Blue River Watershed | collected 2017-08-17
AATTTTCTATACGAGTTGAAGATATTGAAATACCAAAAACTTGCCCTTTGTTGAACATAACACTCATTGAAGGTGATAGAGAATGTACTCCTTCCCTTGATAGAATTGACAGTAAAAAAGGATATACCCCAGACAATGTGTGGGTTATATCTCATAGAGCAAACCAAATAAAAAATGATGCTACACTTGAAGAATTAAAACTCATAACAGAAAACCTATCAAAAATAACTTGACAATGACTTCACTTGTCTTTACAATCACATCAGTTGCCTTCTTCGTTTTGTTGGCAGCATCTGTAGAAAAACTTTGTGAGACTTACTAATGACCATTTTTAATGTCACTCTCCAATCCCCCGATGGCACTGAAACCACTATCGAATGTGCTGATGACCAATACATTCTCGAAGCAGCAGAAGAGGCAGGCGTTGACCTTCCTTCATCGTGTAAGGCAGGCGCTTGTTCCGCTTGTGCAGGCAAACTCATCTCTGGCACCGTTGACAACGAAGAACAATCGTTCCTTGATGATGATCAACAAGCAGAAGGTTGGGTTCTCACTTGCGTTGCTTATCCCACAAGTGATTGTGTGATTCTCACTGAACAGGAAGAGAATCTGTGATTGGTAACCTTGAACCAGAGGAGAACGTTATGAGCAATCCTGGAATGCTGGGACAATTTGCTATTGCTCTACAAGAACTTGGATGGGATAAAGACGATGACATCTCAGTTGAAATTGGTGGAGTAGCGGTCACAGGAACTGCTACTAGTCCAAATGCAAACCCAAAATGGGCAAAACCATTTGGAACAGTGTCCTATCAAAACGATGCCTTCATCGTAATTAAAAACAAATCAAGGAATCCAGTTGTTCCTTCACAACCAAATCCTGAACTCAAACAACAACACCCTTATAATGGAACACTCTCTAGTTGAATTGCTGACTTACTATGTGATTGTTGCTGCTCTCTTTATTGGAGCACCAGCAGTATTCTTCACAATTGTCTTTATGCCTGCACTTATGAATACTAAGGGTGCAGTTGTTGGTTACAAAATTCACCGTGATTATGGTGAAACATTTATCTATTCTAAAGTAAACTAAAGGAGAAAAACAATGAACGAACGCGCAGAACGTATTAATGGTTGGGCAGCAATGATCGGTATTGTTGCCGCAATGGGTTCCTATGCCCTCACCGGACAGATTATTCCGGGTATTTGGTGAATTGATGTTTAATATTTTTAAGAAAAAGAAAAATATTATGGAGGTTAAAATGCGTAAAGAACAATATGAAGTTCCCCAAGTTGAATTTGTATTTCGTGAGAATGGGGAATTTGTAACTCGTACTACTTCAGAACTCTTCGATGGAAAGCGTGTGGTCTTGTTTAGTCTGCCTGGTGCTTTCACTCCTACTTGCAGTGCCTATCAGCTTCCTGGATTCGAAGAGAGATACGACGACTTTATTGGTAGTGGCATCGACGCTATTTACTGCATCTCTGTTAATGATGGGTTTGTAATGAATGCTTGGCAACAAGATCAGAACATCAAGAATGTAAAACTCATTCCAGACGGCAATGCATATTTCACACGTTCTATGGGTATGCTCGTCAATAAGTCTAACCTTGGTTTCGGTGATCGCTCTTGGCGTTATGCTATGGTCGTGGATAACGGAATCATTGAAAAACTATTCGTTGAGGCAGGTCAGCGAGACAATGCAGACAGTGACCCTTACGAAGCAACTACTCCAGAGAATGTTCTGGACTATGTAAAATCTACAGTGCGAGAAACTGCAACTGTTTGAAAATAATCAAAGCGCCCCAAAAGGGCGCTTTTTTAATAAATAGAATATAGAATGATTAGGGATAATGAGAGTAGATCTTCATAACTTCTTCAAACACTTTGACGAGAACAATCCAAAACACGTTGCTGCTGTAGAGCAACTTGAAGTTGATCTTGCAAATAAGAATCCCGATTTGATTGAAGACACTTCAAATTGGGTTCGTATTTACAGAACAAGACCAACTGTTCCGGGAGTCCTACCCGTTCCTTTTTATCCACAGACAGATAATTATAGAGATGCGCAAAGAACCTGCAATTCATCTGCTTGTGCAATGTGCCTAGAGTATTTCAAACCAGGCACTCTCCAAGGAGCAAAGGGCGATGATGCCTATATTCAAAAAGTATTTGCAATTGGTGATACGACTGATCACACCGTACAGACAAAAGTTCTGGAAGGTTATGGTATTAAGTCACGATTTAGTTACAATCTTGGGTTTGCTGATCTTGATCGTGAGTTATCCGCTGGGAGACCTGTTGTTATTGGTATCCTTCACAGGGGCACTCTATCTGCACCTACTGGTGGGCACATGGTTGTAGTGATTGGGAAGAGAGGTGAGGATTATGTTGTGAACGATCCTTACGGTTCTCTGAATGATGGATATACTGGACCAGTCACAAACGGTAAAGGTGCGGTGTATAAGAAATCTGATCTGAACTTCCGTTGGTTAGAAAAAGGTAAAGATAAGACTGGTTGGGGGCGTATTTTTGACGCAAAAAAGTAGAAAGTTCTACTCCTGATTCGAGTAAAAGTGATATATCCATAAAAGGAGTAGAACTTATAAAAGAATTTGAAGGATGTCACTTAAATGCTTATCCAGACCCTTTAACAAAAGGACCACCGATTACAATTGGTTGGGGAAGCACTAGAGACTTTGACGGAACGCCATTTAAAATAGGTAGAGTGATTACTCAAAAGTATGCAGACACTCTACTTGAGTTTGATTTAAAGAATAGATTTTTACCATCACTTCAAAGAATACCTTACTGGAATGAAATGAATGAAAATCAACAAGGAGCTCTTCTATCTTTTGCTTATAATCTTGGTGCTGGTTTTTACGGGTCTTCCAATTTTAATACCATAACCAGAGTTCTTAAGAATAAAGAGTGGTCTAAAGTTCCTGATGCTTTATATCTTTACCACAATCCTGGAACAGGTGTGGAAGCGGGTTTGAAAAGAAGAAGAGTTGCAGAAGGTAAACTCTGGTCTTCTTAATCATCCATCTTTGCTTTTAATCCAAGCAACGCAGTAAACAAAGTAAACAACGCACTATATCCTTTGTCTATAGAGTTCTCACACTTTATCGATGGGGGATTTTTTAATTCTCCTTTTGCATTGGCACTTTCAATAGATCCAGGGATCATAAAGTTGCAGTTGGTAAATGTAATACCAACATACCCTACAGTGCAAACTACAATAATAATGATTAATTTGTCTAGTATTTTCATCTTCCTTCTTGTTTATGAATCCAAGTTTTTAACTCATGTAAATATTGCCTGAGTTGATCTGCTTTCTGAAGATGCCACAAATCACCACTCTTGAAATACTCTTGAGTGTGATTGTCTATTGCTTTTAAAATATTATGGATGGGAGCGTTCCAAGGTTCACGCTTTGGTGTATTCCACTCTCGTGGCATATGCCCTCACTTTTTCTTGCCACCGTTTTTTGCTTTTTTCGCAGTTGCATTGCCTTGATTTTGCTTGGATTGCTTGCCACCAGCAGAACCCTTCTTACCTTTGTTTGCAGACTTTGCCACTGCACCGTCCCAGATGATACAATGATATTTAGGGAAAACGGTTCTTATTTATACTGTGCCACCTGAGCAATTGGACCTATTGACAGTGTTTCCTAACGGTGCTATGATAAATAGGTAAACAAATGTTAAGGATCTCTCATAATTCTTAACATTGTTGAACACCCGTTAACCGAGACCTATGGGTGTATAAATCACGTCTCTCATATCCACACTGGAGGGTGGTGTGGAGCATAACGATACCAGTTCGTCCCCCGAACTCTTATCTAACACTCTTAACAAATGACTGCTACAATTTCACGTCAACAATCACAATCGAATATTTGGGAACAGTTCTGCAACTGGGTAACTTCAACCGATAATCGTCTTTATGTCGGTTGGTTCGGAGTCCTGATGATTCCTTGCCTACTTGCTGCTACCACTTGTTTCATTATTGCGTTCATTGGAGCGCCTCCCGTAGACATTAACTAATCGGTGTCCCTTACTCGTAAGAGTATTGACGAAACTGGGTGAATTGCTGGAAACCGAAAGGCAATCAGCAGCCAAGTCCAAAGTACACTTTGGAAAGGTTCAGAGACTACCTGAGAGGTTCAGTCCTCTTAATAACAGGTTTAAGTGCCCAGCCCCTTCTATGAAGGGTGAAGATATAGTCCACACATCTACTGTTGACTTTTTCTTGCTAATGCTGTATAAATAATACAGAAGACGCAAGAGTAAAATGTTAGACTTAACTGAAACTGATGTTGCTTGGATTGCTGGTTTATTAGAAGGTGAAGGATACTTTGGAATAGACAATCGTTCTAAAGGCCGTTACGAAGTTTCTAATACACCACCAGCACCTTTTATTAAAATTTCTATGGTAGATGAAGATATTATCCAAAGGTTGAGTAAACTTTTAGATAAATCATACTTCTCACCATCAAGAAAAACGGTAAAAGACAAACAAGTTTATACACTTCACATTGGAGAGAAAGAAAAGGTATTATTCATTCTGCAAAAAATACTTCCTTATATGGGAGTAAGACGAGCAGAAAGAATAACTGAATGTATTTCTTATCTACAAACTTGGAAAGAGTGGGTAGAAAATGGTGGAAGAGTAGAAAACGCAAAACGAGCAAATCAAATCCGTCAACAGAAACAACCTAAGTCAAAAGATATGGTTGTTTGTTAGATGTAAGCGACGGGATTCGGGAACCAGTTGCTGGTTCTCTAATGTACGGAAACAACATCATCTCTGGTGCTGTTATTCCTTCGTCCAACGCGATTGGACTGCACTTTTATCCCATCTGGGAAGCAGCAAGTCTTGATGAATGGCTCTATAACGGTGGACCTTTCCAACTGATTGTGTTCCACTTCCTCATCGGTATCTATGCTTATATGGGTCGTGAATGGGAACTTTCTTACCGTCTTGGAATGCGTCCTTGGATCTGTGTTGCTTACAGTGCTCCTGTCGCTGCTGCATCTGCTGTATTCCTGGTCTATCCTTTCGGTCAAGGTTCTTTCTCTGATGCGATGCCTCTGGGTATCTCTGGAACCTTCAACTATATGCTTGTGTTCCAGGCAGAGCACAACATTCTGATGCACCCCTTCCACATGCTTGGAGTTGCTGGTGTGTTTGGTGGTTCTCTCGCATCAGCCATGCATGGTTCATTAGTAACCTCATCGTTGGTTCGCGAAACGACCGAAACTGAAAGTCAGAACTATGGTTATAAGTTCGGACAAGAAGAAGAAACCTACAACATCGTGGCTGCACATGGATACTTTGGACGACTTATCTTCCAATATGCTTCCTTTAATAACTCACGCAGCCTCCACTTCTTCCTAGCTGCTTGGCCAGTAATTGGTATTTGGTTTACTGCTCTTGGTGTTTCTACGATGGCTTTTAATCTCAACGGTCTGAATTTCAATCAGAGTATCCTGGATAGTCAGGGTCGTGTGCTCAACACCTGGGCTGATGTTCTTAACCGTGCTGGTCTTGGCCTAGAAGTGATGCACGAAAGAAATGCACATAATTTTCCTTTGGACTTGGCTGCTGCCGAAGCAACTCCTGTTGCTCTGACTGCTCCAACTATCGGTTGAGTTTCTTAAAACAGAATACTTCACGAAAGAGACCTTCGGGTCTCTTTTTTTATGCTATAATGGATAAATAAAAGTAGTTATTTTTTATCCATATGTTATACACCTGCACTCAATGTAAAAAAGAAAAGTCTGAAAACGAATTTTATATAAGAAAAAATAGACTGAATAGTAAGGGGAGGTTGAGTGAATGTAAAGAATGTACCAAAAACAGAAACTCTAATAGGTATAAGAAAAATCCAGACTTAATAAACGATATGAGGGCTGCTAAAACTTATGGTATTACTTTGGAACAAATTCAAGAAATGAGAGAGCAGAGTGGTGGTGTTTGTGGTATTTGTAATAGAGAAGGTAAACATCACCATAAAAGACTTGTAATAGACCACGACCATAAAACAGGTAAAGTTAGAGGTCTTATTTGTAGTAGTTGTAATAGTATGATAGGTTGGTGTGGGGAAGACACACAAACACTACAAAACCTGATAGAGTATCTTAATAGGAATAAGGACTAATACTCATTGACCTTTTTATTACGATATGTTAAGATAAATATGAGAAACGATAATGGAGGTTATGACTTCTTCAACACTTTCAAAACCTATTCAACAACGGGGGTGGTTTGATGTCTTGGACGACTGGGTTAAACGAGACCGTTTCATTTTTGTTGGCTGGTCTGGACTTCTTCTTTTTCCCACTGCTTACCTTGCTCTTGGTGGTTGGCTTACTGGGACAACTTTCGTTACGAGTTGGTATACTCACGGGTTGGCAAGTTCCTATCTTGAGGGTGCAAACTTTCTTACTGCGGCAGTTAGCACTCCAGCAGATTCTATGGGTCATTCTCTTCTTCTGCTCTGGGGTCCTGAGGCTCAGGGGGATTTCGTCAGGTGGTGCCAACTTGGGGGACTCTGGACTTTTGTGGCACTCCACGGCGCCTTTAGTTTGATTGGATTCATGCTTCGCCAGTTTGAGATTGCTCGTCTGGTAGGTATTCGTCCTTATAACGCAATCGCATTCTCTGGTCCTATTGCAGTATTCGTTTCTGTATTCCTTATGTATCCACTGGGACAATCCAGTTGGTTCTTTGCACCATCTTTTGGTGTTGCTGCTATCTTCAGGTTCCTTCTGTTTCTGCAAGGTTTCCACAACTGGACCCTCAACCCTTTTCATATGATGGGAGTTGCTGGTATACTAGGAGGTGCTCTGCTATGTGCTATTCATGGTGCAACGGTTGAAAACACCCTCTACGAAGACGGAGACAAAGCAAACACTTTCAAAGGTTTTGAACCCACCCAAGAAGAAGAAACTTATTCAATGGTTACAGCGAATAGGTACTGGTCTCAAATTTTTGGTATCGCTTTTAGTAATAAGCGTTGGCTCCATTTCTTTATGTTGTTTGTACCTGTTATGGGTCTCTGGACATCTAGTATTGGAATTATTGGACTCGCTCTTAACCTTAGAGCATACGATTTCGTATCACAGGAAGTTCGTGCAGCAGAAGATCCAGAGTTTGAGACTTTCTACACAAAAAACATCCTTCTAAATGAAGGACTACGTGCTTGGATGGCACCAGTAGACCAACCTCATGAGAACTTTGTATTTCCAGAAGAAGTTCTCCCTCGCGGAAATGCCCTTTAAAAATAAATAGAGGAGTTCCACAAGAACTCCTTTTTTTATGCTTCTTATACTTACACTATTCATAGCATTCGGTTTCTTTATGTTTATAATGTCTGTAATACAAGACATTTAATATTCCTACATAAAGATGTGTTGCTTTTTAAGAATGAAAACTTTAACACTTACTGAAAATCAAATTAAACTCTTGGCAGATGCTGTATGGGTGCGCCAGCGTCGTTTTATTGCAGGAGATAAAAGATTCAAAGAATATGGAGAAATATTAAATAATATTCTTGAAGATATGGAATATACTCCATCAAGATTTTGATTATGAATACTGATGGAATATATTGTTTGGAAAAAATATTAAAATAATATCTTCAATTCATAACAAAATCTAACACATTAACAAGAACTCATTATAATTAGAAATGAGTTCTTGCTTTTTTATGAAGATCTTTTTAGACACAGCAGATGTTTCAATGATTAGTTCAGCATATGACACTGGACTATTGGATGGAGTCACTACAAATCCCACTTTAATTCTTAAAAGTGGCAGACAACTATTAGAAGTTATTGAAGAAATAACAAAGTCTTTTTCAAAACTAGAAAGTATTTCAGCAGAGGTTGTTGCTGATACTGCAGAAGAAATGCTTTCACGAGCACATCAATATTACACAATCGCACCTGCAGTCACCATTAAGGTTCCCTGCACGGTAGAAGGACTTAAGGCTTGTAAGTTTCTTTCCGATAAAGGAATTCAAGTCAATGTAACCCTTGTGTTTTCAGTTGCACAGGCAATTCTTGCATCCAAAGCAGGTGCAACATTCATCTCACCATTCGTTGGTCGTTGGATGGACAATTCTATTGATGGAATTGAACTCATCAAGAACATCCGTAAGGCATTTGATTACTCAGGAACATCTACACAAATTCTTGCAGCATCTCTTCGTGATGTGAGGCAAGTAGAACAATCTGCTCTTGCTGGTGCAAATGTCGTTACAATCCCTCCAGTTGTATTTTGGTCGATGTATAAGAACATTATGACTGATAAGGGTCTAGAACTCTTTCAGAAAGATTGGGATGATGTTATTAAATCCGCAGGAAAATGAAGAAAGAGCATCAATGTTGGCATTTTGTAATGTCATCTTTTGCTAGAATTTATGGTGTAAACAAAATGAAAAGTGAAGAAAGATTCCATTCATTTGCATTAGAGTGGTGTGATGAACATAATTATAGTTGTGATATTCATCTTGATGATTTAAGAAAGGTTGATGCTTATTTTAGACAACAATACGAATCTTGGGAGGGTTAAATGAAAGTAGGATTAATCGGATTAGGACGAATGGGCGAAGGAATGTCTCGTCGTATGATGAAGGCAGGAATAGAAGTCTGGGGTTATCGAAGAAATTATGAAAAGGCACAAGAAGCATTTGAAAATGGATATGTTAATGGTATTGCAGATACTATACAAAGCCTTGTTCAAGTAGTTAAGAATGAAAATAAACTAGGCATTTTTCAAATGGTTGTGCCTGCTGAAACTGTAGAGGAGACGATTAATGAATTACTACGATATTGTGGTGAAGGAGATATTATTATTGATCATGGCAATAGCAATTTTAAAGACAGTCGGAAGAGAGCAGAACGTCTGGCAAAGATGGGTATCCAATATATTGATTGTGGCACTAGCGGTGGTGTTTATGGTTTGGATCGTGGATACTGTCTTATGGTTGGAGGTGGAGATACTGCAGTCGCCACTTGTGCAAAGATATTCTCCGCCCTCTCCCCAGATATTCACTCCTGCCATAGAACGGATCCAACATCTGATGTAACTTCTGCCGAACATGGATGGTTGCATTGTGGTGGTCCAGGTGCAGGACACTTTGTAAAGATGGTGCATAATGGTATTGAGTATGGTATTATGCAAGCATATGCAGAAGGATTTAACATTATCAAGAACGCTAACGCAGGTGCCCAGTATGTTAGAGAAGGAGATGCAGAGGTTGCCCCTATGGCAGACCCAGAATCCTATTGCTATGATATTGATGTTGCTGAGGTTGCTGAGCTATGGCGTCGTGGTAGCGTGGTTGGCAGTTGGTTACTCGATCTTACTGCTGATGTGTTACGCAGGGATGGTAGCCTTAAACAGTTCTCTGGAGGCGTATCCGACAGCGGTGAGGGTCGTTGGACTGTTTCTGCCGCTGTGGACCTGGGGGTTCCCGCTCCTGTTATTACTACAGCATTATTTGAAAGATTTAACTCACGCAGTCTCGGATCGTTCGGAGCAAAGATCTTGAACGGAATGCGTTATATGTTCGGAGGACATCACGTTAGATGACATTTTTTCAAGTTATAGAATTTCTTGCGGCAAGTCCAATTTGGTTAGGACTTTGTGGATTTGGAATAATTGTTGTTCCTATATTGGGAATTATGGTTATACATAATAATAATCATTAATTATTATATTTTTTAATATGGCGATCAAAGTAATTACTTTAACAGTTTCTAGTGTTTCTGGTGGTAATCCATGGCAAGTAAGATTTAATTCTGAAGCTGATACTACAGATATTAAAAATATAACTGGTTCAGTTTTATCTATTTTATCACCAATATCCTTAAATAATTTATTTACCATTTCTTCTGTAAATGGTTATGATGGACCATATGTAACCTGGAGATCTACAAGTCCTCCTGGGCAACATCCTTCTTCTGGATTTAGTATGGATATTTGGGGGCAAACTTTTCATACTGCTGTTATTACTAACAGTAGCACTTGGGCTTCCCTTAATGGGCAGAATTTTACCTTGCTCGGCAATAAAAATAGTTTAGTTTATCATTATGATAATTTATATGCTCCTGTTTGGTCTATAGGTGGAAATTTAAATGTATCTGTTCTTTGATAAAATCTTGGAAATGGCACCTGCTTTGGGAACATTAAGTTCAAATCCGAATACTATGAGTGCCAGTTTGTTTACTGACATACTTGACATAAAGACTCAAATACCCTATAATACTAGAGCAAACAAAACAAAACAATGTCTCTGATCCAAAAATTCAAGAAAGATGTTAGCGTTCTTCGCCTTGCTGCTAACGGAGAAATCTACCTTGATGTAAAAAATCCGAAACTTTATAAAAAGGTTCGCCGCTTCTACGAAAATGAAGGGGTTGTATTTTCGGGTGATCCTCTCGACGATTACGAAATGCTCATGGAGTATGTCGCACAAGATCTTGAATCTGTTGAAGTTGCTTAATGAAAAGGACTGATGTATTAAGATACATTGGCAATATTCTTCTCTTATCAGGATATTTTGTTCTGTTATGGGGAGATCCTAAAGTTGGATTGCTTGTGAAGTGCGTGGGTAATGTTTTTGTTATTCCATTTGCAATCAAGTATAAGTTTTGGGATATTATTGTATTGTGTGCATTCTATGCCGCAATAGAAATACCAAAACTAATTCAACTTACCTTTCCTAATTTGTTTGTAAATTAGGTGGTGGAGTCAAATGACCCTTTATGTCCTCGTCGGATTGGACATTAAATATGCCGACTGGTGTGGATGGGGAAACCCCGCCTGGTTTTCAATTTCCAGTTAAAAAATTTAATAGTTTCGGAGAGATTATAATATTATAATCTCTTTTTTTATTATTTAATATATACTAAAGATATTTTATTATTTTTATGAATTCAAAAATTTTGGCATTAAATGGATATCATGATGCTTCTGTAACATTTGTAGATAAAAATAATCAACTTAGAATTTTTGAATATGAAAGATTTTGTAAAAAAAGATTTGGAGTCTTTAGGCAAAGGGATGATAATACTAGCATAGGTACTGACCAAGAAACTAGAGATAAGTTTTTAAATTATATAAAAATTCAGTTAAAGGATCAACCAGAAATTATTTTATATAGTGAATTGGATTATGATGATATTGAAAATTTAAAAAAATATTTTCCTAATGTTCAATTTTTTAAAATGGGGCATCATATGTCACATTGTTCTGGAGCATATCATCAAAGTGGATTTGTGAATGCACTAGCAATTTCTTTAGATGGTGGTGGGTTAGATTACCAAACTGGAACTGAATTGACGCTCAGAACTTATAGCATCTATAAATTTATTGATGGAAACTGTGAAACCTTAACTCACACAAATATTGATAGTCCTGATAGATTTGTATTCAATCCTGGAATTTATGGTGCTTTTGGATATTATGTAAGTGAAATTAAAAAAGAAGTTAATCAAGTAGGAAAAACTCATAAGAATTCTTTAAGTTATGCTGGAAAAATAATGGGTCTTTCTGCATATGGAAAAGTCAGAAATGAATGGATAGAACCTATAATTAATTTTTATAAAAATCATCCAGTAGATCATTGGACTCAATATGATTCTCTAGAAGAAAAAATGTCTCAGGAAATGGGAATTAAATTATTTGAAAATTGTTTTTCTGAAAATGATAGTTATGATCTTGCTGCCACAAATCAATATGTTTTTGAATTACTTTGTTTTTCGTTTATTAAACCTTATATTGACGAGTATAATTTAGATGTAGTTTTTTCTGGAGGGTGCGCTCTAAATGTTATCTTCAATCAAAAATTATCCGAATATTTATCTTCCAAAGGATTAAATCTTTATATCCCACCTTATCCTGGAGATTGTGGTTTATCATTTGGACATTTTGTTTCTTTTCAAAATATTAAATTAGATCCTTCACCTTATTGTGGAATTGATATTTTAGATCGCGATAAAATTTTTGATTATTATCAAAAGTATGATAAAACTGGAAAAGTTAAAATATCTACAATTAATTCTATAGTTGACTTAATAAAAGATGGTAAAATAGGTGGGATTATACAGGGATATTCTGAAGTTGGTCCAAGAGCACTTGGAAATAGAAGTATTATTTGCGATCCTTCTATTCCTGATATGAAAGATATATTAAATTCTAAAGTTAAGTTTAGGGAATGGTTCAGACCATTTGCTCCAGTTTGTAGGGAAGAAGATAAGAATTTATATTTTGAAAATGCCTTTCCCTCAGAGTACATGAGTTTTGCTCCAAAAGTTAGAGAAAAATATAGAGATCTTTTACCATCAATCACTCATGAAGATGGAACTGCAAGATTACAAACTGTATCTAAAGACCAACATAACTTATTTTATGATATATTGACAGTATTGAAAAAAAGAGATATGATTGCTGTTATTATGAATACTTCCTTCAATATTAAAGGTAAACCAATATTGACAAGTATTGAGGATGCATTTGAAGTTTTAGAAACCACAGAATTGGATTTTATTGTTGTTGAAAATTTATTGTTCATAAAATGAAAAAAGCGTTAATTACTGGAATTACGGGACAAGATGGATCGTATCTATCTGAACTGTTACTTGAGAAAGGATATGAAGTTCATGGAATTATCAGAAGAGCATCTCTGATTAATACTCATCGTATTGATCACATTTATAATCAAATCAAACTTCATTATGGTGATTTAACTGACTCTACAAATCTTGTAAGAGTCATTCAGCAAGTTCAACCAGATGAGATTTATAATCTTGGTGCTCAAAGTCATGTAAAAGTGTCTTTTGAGATGCCTGAATATACTGGTATGGTTGATGGACTTGGAACTCTTCGTATTCTTGAAGCAGTTCGTCTTTTGGGAATGGAAAAGAAAACAAGAATCTATCAAGCATCTACATCGGAAATGTTTGGTAAAGTTCAGGAGATTCCTCAAAAAGAAACCACACCTTTTTATCCTCGTTCACCTTATGGAGTTGCAAAAGTTTATGGATACTGGATCGTTAAAAACTACCGAGAATCATATGGATTACATGCAAGTTCTGGAATTCTTTTCAATCACGAATCCCCTAGAAGAGGAGAAACTTTTGTCACAAGAAAAATCACTCGCGGATTATCACGTATTTCAGTTGGGGAACAAGACGTATTATATCTCGGGAATCTGAACGCAAAACGTGATTGGGGACATGCTAAAGACTTTGCAGATGCGATGTGGTTGATGCTTCAACAAGATGAACCTGATGATTATGTAATCTCTACAGGAGAACAGTATTCTGTTCGTGAGTTTGTTGAAGAAGCAGCACCTTATTTTGGAATGAAAATTGCTTGGGAAGGCGAAGGATTGGATGAGGTTGGTATTGATAAACTTACCAAAAGAGAGATTGTAAGAGTGAGCCCTAAATATTTTAGACCTGCTGAAGTAGAGACTTTATTAGGTGATGCCACTAAGGCAAAGGAAAAACTAGGTTGGGAACCTAAAATTTCTTTCAAACAATTAGTTGAGGATATGTGCATTTATGGACAGTGATTCTAGAGTATTAGTTGCTGGTGCCAACGGGATGGTTGGTTCGGCAATCGTGAGAAACCTTGAGAGTAAAGGTTATACCAACATTATCAAAGGAACTCGTGATGATGTTGACTTTACAAATCAAGATGAAACCGAAAGATACTTCTGCTCAGAAGAACCTGAGTATGTCTTTGTTGCCGCTGCCAAGGTTGGTGGCATTATGGCAAACAGCAACTATAAGGCAGATTTTCTGACTGAGAATCTCCAAATTCAAACTAATCTTATTCAACAATCTTATAATTTCGGTGTAAAAAAACTGTTGTTCCTTGGTTCATCCTGCATCTATCCTAAGTTTGCAACTCAACCAATCACCGAAGACCAGTTAATGACTGGTGCTCTGGAACCAACAAATGATGCTTATGCGATTGCAAAGATCGCTGGTATTATGATGTGTCAGGCATATCGCCAGCAACACGGTTTCAACGCCATTTCTCTGATGCCTACGAACCTTTATGGTCCTAATGACAATTTTGATCTGGAAACATCACACGTTCTCCCTGCGATGATTGCTAAGTTTCATTATATGAAGGAGAATGGATATACAATTGATATGGGTGGACCTTGGTATGGTACTGTGAAACTCTGGGGTGATGGTTCTGCTATGAGAGAGTTTCTGCACGTTGATGATCTCGCTGAGGCGTGTTATGTTTGTATGCAGAACTATGATGAAGCGGAGCATATTAATGTTGGAACTGGTGAGGATGTAACAATTAAAGAATTGGCACATACAATTTCTGATGTTATTCGTTTTCCTGGAGATATTGAGTGGGACACTACAAAACCAAATGGTACACCCCGTAAGGTTTTGAATGTAGACAAAATTAAATCTCTTGGTTGGGAACCAAAAATTGGTCTTCGTAAAGGTATTGAGCAAACTTATCAATGGTATAAAGAGAATGTTGTCGTTTAATAATATTGGAAACCTTGGAAGACTTGCTAATCAAATGTTCCAGTATGCCTCATTAAAGGGTATTGCTAAAAGTAGAGGGTATGATTTTTGCATACCTCCCAAAGAAGTATTTGGTAAGATTGATAGTAATGTTAAAAAATCTGATATAGATCTATACGATGTTTTTGATATTGAAAGAAAAAATAATATTGGATTATCTAAAAATTTAGTTCTTCGCGAAAGATTTCATTCTTTTGATGAAGAGTTAATTGTTAATTGTCCAGATAATGTTGATTTGTTTGGATATTATCAAAGTGAAAAATATTTCAAACATATCGAAAGTGAAATAAGGGGGGATTTTTCTTTTAAAGAAGATTTACTTTCGATATGTAATTCTTTTATAGCAGATAATTTTAATGATGAAATAATCTCTTTACATGTTCGTAGAGGTGATTACGTCACTAATCCAAATCATCCTTTACAAACTGAGGAATACTATACAAAATCTATAAGTATTTTTCCTGAAAATATTCCTATTATAATTTTTTCCGATGATCCTATTTGGTGCAAGGAACAAAAAATATTTTCTTCTGATCGATTTATGATCTCTGAAAATAATACAACAGATTTTGATCTTTGTTTGATGAGTCTTTGCCAGTATCACATTATTGCTAATAGTTCTTATAGTTGGTGGGGTGCATGGTTGGCAAAAAGTAAAAAAACTATTGCTCCAAATAATTGGTTTGCTGGAGATTGTGTAGATAAAAATATAAAAGATTTAAAATTTGATAACTTTTGTTTTATAGAGGAGTTGTGATGGTTAAAAAATATCTAATGGTAATTGCAAATTATCCCGATTATCGTCAGGATTTTTTTCAAACATATATGTCTCCGAGAAATAAAGAATATTGCCAAATTCATAATTATGAATATTTGGAATATATTGGACCTCAAAAAGATTTTAGAAATCATCCAACATGGTGGAAATTTACTATTGTTAAAGATCTTATTGATAATGGAACATTAAAAGACGGTGATGTTCTTACTCATATTGATGCCGATATGTGCATTCATAAATTAGATATTGATTATCCAAATAATAAATCATTTACTTATTGTATTGATTCTGGAAATACACACTGTATGGGATCATACTCTATTCGTGTAAATGATTGGTCTAAAAATATGATTAATCTTTTATTAGATGATAATAGATATGAAAACTTAAAGGATAAAATTACACTTCATGAATATTTTGGACATTATGATAGTTTTTGGAGTATCTTTAGAGAACAAGCTTCTTGGTATTCTTTGGCTGGAATTAAACGTCATTCAAATATTCCATTTTATAATCTCGCTCATTATGGTTGGCACTCTTTTAAAGATGAGTGGACTGTTTACTCTTTAGATGAATTATATCAACACGTTGAAATTTTACCAACTTGTTGGAATGTAACTGAAATGCCAGGAGAATCTGGATGCCAATTTAACATCAATAGTGTCCAAAGGGAAGATGTAATTGTGAGGCATTTTGCTGGGGGTCAACCTTGGAGGAAGGAGTGGTTTGAATAATGATTGATATTCATTATCGTGGTTCTTCTGATATATGTTCTGGATTTGCTAATAAATTGGGACAATATGCAGTAGCAAAAATTATTTCAAGTAAAACTAATTACTTCTTAAAAGCAGATAAACCTGGAAATTTTTTTAATTTAAATGAAGAAAATAATTCTTTAATTGTAACTGATAATGTTTTGGTTATCTCAGGTGGTCCTGGATTATTGTTAGATTATTCTGAAATTTCTAAACATAATGGTGGAATACTTTTACATGGATTTTTTCAGAATTATGAAAATTTTAGAATGCATAAAGATTATATTAAAAAAATATATTCATTTAATAAAATTCCAGAACTATATAATGATGATTTAATTGCGGTTCATATAAGACTTGGTGAATATATGCGAGATAATAATAATCTCCCTATTGAATACTATATTGATGTTATTAAAGAATCTAAGAAAATTCCTGTAATATATACCGATGAACCTAATAGTGAATATATAAATGAGATTAGTGGTCTTTTAAACTGTCAGGTTAGGTGCAATTCTGAGTGGCAAGATTTTGTTGAAATTTCATCATATAAAACAATATCAATTTCTCAATCATCATATTCATGGTGGTCTTCATGGTTATCTAATGCAGAAAGAATTTATTACCCATATACCCCTAAAAATTATTGGCAACATAAGAATGATGGGGAAGATATTAATTTTGTTGTTACTGATGAAAATCGTTTTATTTTAGTTTAAAAATATGAAAATTACAGAGTTTACTATTTGTTTACATTGTGGATGTAGTCAAGACGTTGTTAATGCTCAAATTGAAGCATTAAAACCATTAGAGGAAAAATATAAAGTTTATTGGAATAATAGGATTGATAGGTATCCTAAACTTTATCAAACCTATTCTCAACTTATTAATCATTCTGTTGCAACATCTCCTACAGAATGGGTAATTTTAATTAACGATAGGACATCTCCTACAGTTAGTGAAGTTGAGAAAATGATTAGTCTTTTGGAAAATGGCATTTCATGTGTCTTACTTTATAATGTAGGATTTATGGGATTTTCTAAAGAATTGATTAGAACTATAGGGTGGTGGGATGAAAGATTTATACTTGGTGGTTGGGAAGACCGTGATTGGGTTTTTAGACTTAAATTGAATGATCTTTCTTTATATGAAAGTCTTGAAAGTACATATGATATGAGTTGGAAATCTCCATTAAATGGACCACCTGGAGACGCAGAATCGTGGCCTCATTGGAATGTAAAATATGATACCCAATCATATTCGGATGTTATCTGGAAAAATATTCCAGAAGAAGAGTATTCTCATTGGGATTTATTCATCGGTGATCATAAAAAAGATATTAAAGATTCTTGGAAACCTTGGAGTGAATCTTGTCTAGATATTATGTACAATCAAAAAGACAGACCTGGATCTGGTCCTTCCGCTTCTAGTATGATTGGAAATAGGGTTATTTTGAATAGAAATTAGTATAATGGTTTTGAAAATTATTTTTGGAGGAAACTAAAGTGGAAATTTATTATTGGAGAGGAAAGTTTTTTAATCGTTTGATAAAAGAATTAAACTATTCATCTTATCTAGAATTGGGAGTTTCGACTGGTCAATACTGTTGGAATGTTGTTGAATGTTCTAACAAAGTTGGAGTTGATAGTAATCCTGATTTAAATATTCCTGGTGTTGTTTGTTCTACAACAGATGAATATTTTAAATCACTTAATCCAGATACTAAATATGATCTAATCTTTATAGATGCTTTTCATGAGAAATATCAAGTATATGCTGATTTTTGTAACTCTTTAAAACATTTAAATCCTGGTGGAATAATAGTTTTGCATGATATTTACCCATTAAATAAAGAAAATTGTAATATCAATACTTCTAATGGGAATGTTTATGAATTTTGGATTGAACTTGTTAACAACTATGAAAATGAAACCTCAGTTGTTATTGGTAATCCTGGAGATGATGAGGGAAC
>JACCDU011276045.1_pt1 | contig 18083 bp, 33 predicted proteins | sample 7446081 | NCBI WGS metagenome assembly JACCDU01 (sample SAMN15323447, study PRJNA562643) | freshwater metagenome | isolation source: river surface water | place: USA:Blue River Watershed | collected 2017-08-17
CAGGAGCCCAAAGCATGCGCCTACTCGCCCACGCCCTCGCCGCCGTCCTGTTGATGCTGGCCATCGCCCTCAGCATCCAACCCGCCGCCGCGGCCGTCATCGCCATCGCCACCGACGGCGACCGCCGCGCCGAGCTGCACGATCAGCCCGGGCCGTGCGTAGGCGCCGCCAAGCTGGCCGTGTTCATCCAGGGCGCCACCAAAACGCCCGGCTGCTGGGTGCTGGCCGGCCCTGACACGGTGCAGATCGCGTGGCTCGATGGCGAAGTGAGTCACGTCGCCACCCGCCACTTCCGCAAGCCCGACGAAGGCTGAGTCACGCACCCGCCACGCACCGCCCGCCGGCCGCGCCCGGTGTAAATCCTGGTGTAAATTCAGGTCCGCCAAGGCCCCAAAACGGGGTGTTTTGCCGGCGTCTCTCCCTCGTAAGCCCCGTCTGACACCGGCCTTCACACGGCAGGGGTCGCAGGTTCGAACCCTGCACCGCCCACCAAGGAAATCAACGACTTACAGCGGCCCTTCGGGGCCGTTTGTCTTCCTGGTGTAAATCAGCGGTGTAAATCGTCGCGGCGCCCAGGGCCTCCAGGGCTTGGCGCTGGGGTTGCACCAGGGCGTGGGCGTAGCGCTCGGTCACCTTGATGCTGGTGTGCCCCAGCACGTCGCGCACTACGTGCAGCGGGGCGTTGATCGGGGGCGCCAGCAGGATCGTGGCGCAGCTGTGGCGCAGCGTGTGAAACCCTACACCGGGCAGGCCGGCCTTGGCGCGGGCGCGGCGGATGCCGCTCTTGACGCCCTCGAAGGTCACCGGCAATGGGATGTACTGCAGCCACGGGCGCAGCGCCGGCACGATCGGCACCTCGCGGTAGCGCAGCGTCTTGGTGTTGCCGGCCTGGATGCGCAGCGTGGTTTCGCCGATGTCCTCGCGCTGCAGCTTGCAGATCTCGCCACGGCGGCAGCCGGTGAGCAGGCCGATCCAGATGGCGGCGCGCACCGGCTCGCTGGCCGCGTCGGCAAGCTGGCGCACCTGATCGATGGTCAGATACAGCGTCTTCTCGTTGTGCTCGGGCAGGCGCTTGACCAGGCCCGACCAGTCCTGCGTGGTATCGCCACGCTCCCAGGCCATGCGCAGCGCATGCTTCAGCGTGCCCAGGCTGCGGTTGATGGTGGCCGGCCGGTACGCGGTGCTGAGATCCTGCACGATCTGCGCGACGACCTGGCGCACCTCACTCGCGCGCCGGCCCTCGAGCCAGCGGCCGATTCGGTACGCGTGATGCTGTGCGGTGTCGGTGCTGCGCAGCGTCAGCGCGTGGCGCTGGGCGTAGTCGGCCAGGATGGCGGTCAGCATCGGGTCACCCGGCACGCTGACGACGCGCTGCGGCGCCGGCTCAGCGTGCAGCGCGCGCGTCAGCTCAGCTTCGGCGAGCTTGGCATCACGCGCAGTTGCGCCCGCCGGCAGGCGTCGGTGAAGGCGTCGACGACGGACGCAGACTTCAACGTGCCAGCGGCCTTCTGTGTCTTGTCGGATGGGCATGGTGCAGCAGCGTCCCTCTCGCGCATCCAGCGCAGGCATTCGGCCGCATCGTAAACGCGCCGGCCGCGCACCAGTATGCTGGGCATGCCGTCGATGACCAGGCGCGCCACGGTGCGCTCGCTGCAGCGCAGCAGGGCGGCCAGTTCGGCGCCGGTGTGTAGGCGGTCAGGAGTGTGCATGGGCTTATGCGGGCAGGCGCTTGAAATTGACGACCCAGACCCAGGGGTTGGCGGCCCAGGAGCCGGGGCCGTTGATCTGTTCCCACAAGCGGGCGTACTCGGCCACTGGCTCGGCGGGGCCATACTTGCAGCCAGCTTCCGTGCTGTAGCCGGCAAGCACGGGCTGGTTTGCCACTCCTTCAGCGATGGCATCCGCCTCGCTGATGTCCTGCAGGCGCTCGACGCGGACGCCAGTCACCTCCAACTTGATGCGGCTGGCCCAGCGGGGCATGTGGATGGAAGGGCGCACACGCTCTTTGCCGTACAGCATCGGGTTGTAGTTGCTCGGCGGTGTGCGCAGCTGGTATCCAGCGTCGGCCCAATATCGGATACCAGCGCAGCTCGGCGTGCCGGGGTCGCCCTCGGGGATGAAGTCCCACGCCTCCCGCACCCACATCCGCTCGCCGGGCTTGCCGTATGGGCAGAAGATGGGCCCAACGCCCGGTACCGAGAGGTAATCGACGTCGGCTCGAACTATGGCCACGCCTCGATAGTCAAGCGGGCCTCCCCAGAGGTTCGACTTCACCCCGGGAACCTTCACTTCCCGCCGCGTCTGCGTCTTCTGGCCAGCCAGGATCGCACGCACCATCGGCCCACTGAAGATGATCGGCCGCTCTTTCATGTCAAACGCTCCTCGGGTCATCTGGATCGTCATCCCCATCGGCCAAAGTGCCCAGCACCTGCCGCACAGTCACCAGCTCGGCGCGGATGGTCACCAGCTCGGCCAGCATCTGGCCGTATTGCTTCACCAGCTCGCGCCGCGCGTGCTCGGATTCGTCCAGCAGCGCGGCGGCTCGGATCAGCATCACGCAGTCGCGCTGCGTCAGCTTCTGGCCGCGGCGGAAGGCCAGGGTGCGCAGGCGGGCAGCGCTCATTTGCCGAACACGCTTTCCAGCCAGCCCGCGTATTCCCGCATGCTGGTCGACAAGATGACGCGGCTATCGTCGGAGCCTCGCACGCTGCCGTCGTTGCACTCAAGGCAGGCCATGCTGAACTCAGCCACCGCATCGGCCGCCGCCTGCAGCTTCTCAGCCGCGCGCAGCGCTGCTTTGCGCCGTGCGGCCTCGGCCCGGGCCTGGCTCTTGCGGTCGCGGTCGCTGAGCCAGTCTTCGCCGGTCATGGTGAGTTGATGGGTCATTTCGGCCCCTCCACATGCGCCCAGTGCGTCACACCCTCGACCACGTCGCCCGTCGCGCAGTCGAACCAGCAGCCGGCCTCGTCGTCGTACCAGCCAGAGAACCATTCGCCTATGCCGCGCCGCCAGCACAGCACGGTGATGTCTGAATCGGGCTTCATGGCCACAGGCATCCAGATCAAGGTTTCGGTCATGCCGCCTTCCTCTCTTGCACCATCTCAACGTAGTTCGCCCGCACCAGCGCCTCGGCCATGGGTGGGCAGACGCTGTTGCCGATCATGCGCACCTGCGCGTGCTTGGGCAGGCTGCGGCCTTGGTGGGGGGCGTCGAGCAGGTAGCTCTCGGCAAAGCCCTGGGCGCGGGCCAGTTCGCGGGGCTGCAGCATGCGCAGCCCAATGTCGACGATGCGGTACTGCTCGCCGGCCACGGTGACCAGGCCCATGCGGTCTTTCGTGGGCAGGGTGTGCATGGGCTCGTCCAGGCCGGCCCACTGGCCGCCGCTGCCGTAGAACTTCACCAGGAACGCGGCCACCAGGCTGTGATGGTCCACGCTGGTGACGGTGCCGATTGGCATGCGCAGGTCACTGCCCACGACGCCGGTGTAGTGCTTGGACAGGAAGGCCGACACCAAGCAATGCTCGGCCTTGCTGGTGATGGTGCTCAGCGGCTCGTGCACGCCGCGCACCTTGCCGGCGTCACCGTGGCCGGTGTGGCCGATGCGCACGATGAAGGGCTTGGCGGCCTCGATGACGAAGCGGCGCAGTCCTTCGGCCACGCGGCGCAGGGTGGCGTCTGCCAGCGGGCGCGGGCGGTTGAAGATGCTAGGGCAGGGCAGGCTCCAATCAATGCACTGCGCAGCGGTGCGCCAGGGCTGGGGCCGGCCGGGGCCGTGCGTGGGGGTGGGCCACACGATGGGCTGGCCATCGCGCCGCGCCACCAGAAACAGGCGCTTGCGGCTGGTGGGGGCGCCGTAGTCGCAGGCGCGCAGCTCGCGCCACTGCACGGCGTAGCCCAGGCGCTGCAGCGCGTTGACGAAGGCGCGGAACTCGCGGCCCCGGTTGCGCGGGCAGGGCCGGCCGTCCTGCGTCAGCGGGCCCCAAGTGGAGAACTCTTCCACGTTCTCCAAGCAGATGATGCGCGGCTGCACCGTGGCCGCCCAGCGCACCGCCACCCAGGCCAGCCCGCGGATCTTCTTCTCCACCGGCCTGCCGCCCTTGGCCTTGCTGAAGTGCTTGCAGTCCGGGCTGAACCACGCCAGGCCCACAGGCTGGCCGGCGCAGGCTTCGCGTGGGTTCACATTCCACACGCTCTCACACAGGTGGCGCGTCTGCGGGTGGTTGGCCTGGTGCATGGCCACAGCCTCGGGGTCGTGGTTGATCGCGATGTCCACCGGCCGGCCAATGGCCCGCTCGATGCCCGACGAAGCGCCGCCGCCGCCGGCAAAGTTGTCGACCACCAGCTCGCGGTGCAGGTGGAGCAGGAATTGCTTCACTGCTCAATCCCCGTCGCCATCGAATGTTGGTGGCTCATGCGTGTAACCCAATCTCGCGTTCCATAAATCGGATCCCTGCCCGGAAGCTCTCAAAGTGAGCGCATACCGGCTTGGCCCGTCTGATTTGCTCGTTCGTTAGGGGGTTGCGCTGTGGCGCAGCGGTATAGGGCGCGCGACGCGGTGGGTCCGCATACACAGCAACCAAATCAAGCTCAGGGGCCGGAGCATCAGGTTGATGCGGTGCCCAGATTCGCGGGCTATCCGCACCAAGGTGTCGGTAATTGCAGGTTTGGAGGTCCGCCAATTCTTGGCGTCGCAGCCACGCCACAGGCTGCTGCGCCTGCTGCGCCAACGCCGCCTCAGCCGCCGCCTGCGCCACCGCCCGCACCCGCGCCGGCAGATCATCGGGCCCGCCGCCCAGCACGCCTGTCACGTGTGCCGGGTTGACAGACCAGCCCATCAGCTCGGCGATGCGCTGGTCGGTGATCACTTCTCCACCACCCCATGCCAGATGGTCGTGGACAGCTCGGCCTCGATGGCCCGCCAGACGAAGTTCACCGCGTCCTCGAGCACCTTGTGCGGGCGCAGCAGGTCGTACCACATGCTGAGCTTGCCGCCGTCGGCGATGCGGTAGCGCAGGCGGGCTTCGACCTGGTAGCGGTCGCCGCCCTCCAACACGGGGATGCCCAGGCTGAAGACCTCGGGCACCATCAGGCGGCCCTTGGCGGCGGTGCCTTCGATCGACTCCTCGTAAGTGATCTGGTGCTGCCCGTTGGACAGGCGCAGACCGCTCGCGAAGTTGACCTTCTTCTTGGCCTCGAGGCTGCGGCTGATTTCCAGCATGTCCGCGGCCGGGGGTATCGCGATGTCGGGCAGGTTGTCTTCGATCCAGGTGGCAAAGGCTTCCTGCGTCATCTGCTTGCCGCTGGCGGCGGTCCAGCGCTGCCATTCCGGCGACAACGGGCAGTCGAAGACCGCGCGGTCGTCGCGCCAGCCGGCCTGGTCGCCGCGGTGGTCGTTGAAGATGGCCACGAAGCCGGGCTTGGGTTCTCGCACGCCGTAGACCTTCGGCTCGTAGCCCGCCACGCAAATTCCGGTACGCTGCCGCACATAGCCGCAGAAGCTGGCGTGGTCGTTCAGGCGGACGGTGCCCCGCGGGCGTGCGGGTGTGGCCAGCAGCGCTTCCAGGTTGTGCACCTGGGCGCCCTTGGGCAGCACGACGAAGGGCACGGCATGCCCAACAAACCGCACCTCGCCCAGGCTCATACCCGCGTCGATCGCCGCCTGCAGGCCGGTGTCAATGGTGGTGTCGTTCATCTCACGCACCCCCCGCCACGCGCTTCAGTTCGCCGGTGGACTTGTCCACCGTCCGCAGACCCTCGATCTGCATCTGCCGCGGGTCTTCGCGCGTCAGGTTGCCTTCGGGCGTGGAGAACATGATCGACGAGCCGCGCTCTTCCTTCGGCAGCTTCAACTTGACGTCGTCGAACACCTCGATCTGCCCGCCTTTGCCGGGCTTCAGCTGCAGATCCAGCGTCAGCCGGCCTGCGCGGCCGGTTTCGCCGCACTTGAGCGTCAGCTCGTGCAGGGCCTTGGTGAGGTCTTCGCTCAACGTGCCGAAGCGCAGTTGGTTGAGCGTGTCGGTGAATGGCCGCATGGTGGGGCCTCCTTCTGGTGGTGTGCGGCGCCATGCCCGGGCGCTGCAGTCGGGGTGTTGGTGGTGGCTCAGGGGCGCCAGTGGAAGACGCTGGCCCCGGGCAGCGCGGCCGAGTGCGTGAGCCCCTTGCGCACCTGGTAAATGACGAACTTGCTGACGCCCAGGCGGTCGGCCAGCGCTTGCCAGGGTTCGTCGGTGCTGTTCAGGATGTCCTGCCGCATCTCAGGCGTGACCTTGCGGCCCCGGGTGTCCCAGCCGCGCCGGCTGGCTGCGCGCTTGCCCAGCAAGTTCTTGACCTTGCCGCTCTTGGTCAGCCATTGGCCGTGTTCCTTGCGGTTGCCGCTGCGGCTGTGCTCAGGGTTGACGCAGTCGTCGGCCTGGCAGCAGTGCCGCGCATAGGCGGTGTGGCCGCGCGGAAGATCGCGCCCGGTGGCCAGCAGCAGCGCGGCGCGCCGGCCGCGCATGGTGACCTTGCGGCCGTCTTGCGGGTGCTGCAAATGCACACGCGGCGCTCCTTGCGTGATGGCCATGCGCCAGTGCCAGCAGCCGCTTTCCGCGTCGATGACGCAGCGCTGGCGCAGGTCTTCCAGCGTCCTGATGCCGCCCAGGTACGTGCCGGGTGCGTGGGGCATCATGCGCCCCCTTTCGCCGGCGCAGCTTCGCCAACCAGCTTGCTGCCGGCCGCCACGGCATCAAACAGACACACGCCGCCGTGAACGCGATGCTCAACCCCATCGGGGTCGCGCACCAATTGAAAGTAGACCAGCCCAAGACCACGCCCAGGCGCGCGCCGAAGCGGCCGATGGCAGTTCCAGCAGAACGACGGTGCTCCAGAGCCCTGGCGTGCCCGCCCGCTCATTTGTTGCCCCCTTCGGCGGCCAGCTCGCCCAGGGGGCGGATGTCCCAGTGGCCGAGCTTGCGCATCTGCTCGACCAAGCCGGCGTCGTCGGTCAGGCGCCAGGCTGCGTGCTCGATGCCGGCGGTGCGGAAGCGCCAGGCTACCGGCTCCTGCTTCTGCTGCACCATCACAGGGTCATAGACCAACCCGCCACACCGGCCACACACGCCCGGCTCCTGCTCCCGATGCGCCAGCGCGGCCGGCTTACGGTCACATTCGGGATAGCCACACTGCAGGTTGTGCAGTCCACATCCATTCGGCTTTGCCCTTTCTTTGCAATGCCCGGTTGTGTATTGCGGCTTTTGCTCGAGATGGTTGCGGCCAGCAAACCCCCGCTCCAACTGCTGCAGCGCCTGCTTCAACACCCGGCCAGAGCCCGCCGGCATCACCTCGAAGTCGCTCACACTCACCCCCCCAGCGGCGCAAACAGCGCCGTCACCAGCACGATGACGATGCAGCAGGCCCAGAAGGCCTCCAGGTCGATGCGGCTCATGCTGTGCCCTCCGCTTTGGCGATGGCAACGCGGGCGCGCGCTTCAATGATCCCGCCAGTCTTGAGCGACAAGACCCACTGAGCAAACTCCAGCAGATCGGGCGCGGCCTCGATCAGCCTCGCATCTGGATGCGTCAACAGTTGATGCCAGCTCTTGTGGTGCTCGCGCCCTGATTCCGGCGCAATCCAGTCAGGCCGTTCATGCACGCGATACAAGAGCTGCATGCCATCGTGCGCCGTGTCGCGCAGGCGCATCGTTGCGCCGTTCATTCCCCAGCGCTCGAAGTCCATGATGGTCAGGTCGCAGCGAGGTCGGCCGCCGACGAGGTGCAGCGTGCGGTGCTTGCCGTTGAATTCCCAGCGCCACGGGCCCGGCGTGTGCTTGCTCATGCCTGAGCCTCCTGTTCACGCGGCACGCAGCCATCGCGCAGGGCGCGCAGTAGGGCGGCGCAGTGGGCGGCCTGGTGCATGGCGTCGCGCAGCGCGTTGTGCTTGTCGGCCTCATCGCGCTCGGGCGCGGGCACGTGGGGCAGCAGCTTGCGCAGGGTGCGCAGGTCGCGCTGCTGCCAGTAGGCCCAGCCCGGGGCCAGCTTGTGGCGCGCCAGGGCGCTGCGCAGAATGACCAGATCGAAGTCGATGCCGTTGGCCCAGATCGGGGCACCAGCCAGATCGGGCGCTTGCAGGCGCCAGTTCAACTGCACCAGCGCGTGTTCTTCGGGCTGCCCACCGTGGCCGTCTTGCCGAGCCTGCAGGCCACGCAATCCGCGGCGCGCGTGCTCGGGCTGGGTGAGCCACCAAGCAACCGTCTCGCCGTCCACCGTGGCGCCCTGGCGGATGGAATCGGCCAGGTCGATGTGCCAGTGGTAGTGCTCGTAGGGCAACACGCCATCGGCTTCGCTGAAGCGCACCAAGCCGATGCTGAGCATCGCGGCGCTGGGGCCGACGCCCATGGTTTCGATGTCCAGCATGAGCTGGATGGCGCTCTCGTTCACGGTCACGTTCTCAACTCCTTCGGTGGCTCAACCACCATCACCGCGGGCCCCATGCCCCCGGCCAGCGCCGCCTTGGTGCGGCGCTCAACAAGTTCCTCGGCCGCGAATCGTTCGCTGTGCGTGATGCCGTCCAGAAGATCCACCCACGCGGCCTGCAGCTCGCGCAGCGCGGCCAGTTCGCCGGCCCGGGCGGCGCGGGTGCCGGTGGTCCGCTGGCGCTCGAGGATGGCCACGCAGGCGTCCTGCGCGGCGCGCACGGTGCCCTGCGGGTCACGCGCCACGCGCTGCAGCACCAGGGCTTCGGCCAGGTTGATCGTGTTGAAGATCTCGGTCCAAGCCTGCTCGCCGGCCTGGCCGCGGCGCACGTCGTCCAGCGCCAGCAGCAGCTGCAGGGCCCAGCGCTCGCGGTCTGCCAGGCTCAGCAGCGCCGCACCCTGCATGGCGACCAGGTGCGCCTGCGGGTTGATGCCGCGCGGCCGGTAACGGCTGCGCTTGCGGCTCATCGCGCAGCCTTTCGCGCAGGCTGGGCCGGCACCACGCGCTGGGCAAAGTCCCACACGCTGGAAGCCGGGCGGATGGCGGCGGGCTGCACCGGGGCGGCCTTGTCTGCGGCGCGCGCAGGCTTGGCCTTGCGCGGCACCGGCGGCACGGCCGCCTTGACCTTGGGCACGTGGGCACACAGGTAGTAGCGCGTGTTCACGCCGCGCTGCGGGATCGAGCCCACCAGCTGCAGCCGGCGCAGCACGCGCAGCTCGTGGCTGACGTTGCTGCGCGCAATGCCGCCTAGGCGCGCCGACAGCGCACCCAGCGCCACCGGCTCCATCTCCCCCACCAGCGCCAGCAGCGTCAGCTGCCGTTGGGAAAGCGGCGGCATCGAGCAACCCGGCCGCCATTGCTGGGCCTTGGCCAACGTCACCACAGCGCGTCCTCCGCTTCAGGCGCCGGCACCTGCCCGCGCAGGTAGCGGCTGGGCAGGCAAGTGCACTGCCGGCGCTGGGCGATGACGGGCGGGGCCGGGAAGGGCCAGTGCTCGACGATGGGCGCCACGCGCAGCAGGCCGCCCTGGCTGCCTTGCAGCTCCAGGGCCTCGCGGCCGTCCGGCAGCAGCCAGCGGTCACCGGCGCTCATGCGGCGGCCTCCTCACCCTGCCGCGCCTGCTCATACGCCCCGGCGCGCAGTTCTTGGTAGCGCTCGAGCCACGCCGCGGCCCAGTCGTCGTGCGTCATGCCGCCGCCGTCGCGCAGGTGCAGCCAGTCGGCGGGCTGGATGCCGGCCAGCACGTCCCAGGGCAGGCCGCCGGGGTGCATCAGGTCGCGGCGCTCGGTGGCCAGGGCCACCAGGTCGCAGTGGCGGATCAGGTCGCGCGCAGCGTGGTGGGCTTCCAGCAGGCCCCATTCGGCCAGCAGCATGCTCTGCACCGTGTCCTCGAGCGCGTGCCAGTGGTCGGCGTCCAGGGCCTGCACAGCGCGCAGCGCCAGCATCTGCTTGACGGGCGAGGTCATGTCGCCGATCAGGCACTCGTGCGCGTCGTGGCACAGGGCGGCCAGCAGCGTCTCGCAGTGGGTGACGCGCAGCTCGCGCTCAAGGATCTGGCACACGTGCAGGCTGTGCTCGGCCACCGAGTACAGGCGCGTGGTGTGCCCGTTGTAGCGGTTGATCTTGGCCAGCGCCTGCGCCGCCTCGCTGGGGGTCAGACCGGTCTTGCCGCGGCCGTTGGTGACCGCGCGCAGGTCGACCACGCGGCCGTGGATGGTGAGGATCCAGGTCACACCCACGCCCCCAGCACCGGGCGCGGCGCAGGCTTGGGTTGCGGCTGCAGCACGCAGTGCAGCAGACGGGCAGCATCCAGCCACAGTTCCAGCCCGCCGTCGCAGGCCTCGATGCTGCGGCCTTGCAGGCGCACCAAGCCGTGCCAGTTGTGCGCGTGCGCCAGCAGGCGCTGCTTGGCCGCCTCGGCGTCGGCAGATGCCTGCTCAGCGCTGGGGGCGGGTTGCAGCCACAGCAAGGCGTGCACCCGGGCACCGCCGCGCCTCTCGGCCGGCGTGGGCTGCTTCAGCACCAGGTGCAGCACGGGTTGTGCCGCGCCGCTGTTGCCGATGTGCTTGACGCCCGGGTACACCGCCACCAGGGCGGCCGAGACTTGCACTTCGCACAGTTGCAGGCGGCTGATCCAGTCGGGCAGCACATCGCGCGCCGTCGCGCGCAGGCCGTCGTGCGGGGCCGGGGCCATGACCGCGCTCATCGCCCCGCCTCCACCTGGGCCAGCTGAACGCGCAGTTCGCTGACGTAGCCGCGGTGCGCTGCGATCAGCAGCGGGATGTCCCGCGCTTCGTCTTGCAGCCAGCCGATGTCGCGCTCTGCGCCGGCGATCAGGTGGCGCAAATACGCCGCCCGCAGCGCGGTGCGCAGGCGCAGCCACCAGGGCCGGGGCACGCCCAGCGCGGCCACCGCCGCCGCGTGCGGGCCGATCAGGCCCTCGAGCTCCACCCAGTGCACCAGCGCCACCGCGCCGATGACCGCCAAGATCAAGCAGAAGACGAACTCATACGCCGCGGCGGCGCGGCGCTCGGCCCGGGTGGGCGTGTGGGGGACGACAGGCACCGACATCGCATCTCCCGCCCCCGGCATAAGCCGTTGTCGTGGGGCTGGGTGCGGACTGTAGCTTTGCTTTTGCGGACCGTCAATAGCAATGCTTCAACGTCGGGCATGCCAAGGCGACCATACCGAGGTTGCGCTCGATATGGTCGACTTCTGGATTGATGAGCAAACGCGCAAGTCCCGACCCCGCAAAGGGTCAGGATTTGCTTCGGTTACGTGCTCGCCAAGCGGCGAGAGAATGCACAGTCGCTAAGCGGCTGCCCGGCGAGTGCCGTTTGGTCGTTGAGCGGCAAATTGCTTTGCAGTGCTCTCGATCAACGAGCGTTGATCCGGCGTCAGATCACGCCATTCGTCCGGCGTCAACTGATCGAAGGGCCAGGGAATGCCGTAAACCACCGGCGCCGGCTCCTGCACCTGCACCGTGAGACTGTGCCCATTCATGGTCACCGGCTGCAGCAACAACGAAGCGCGCCGGGCCAGCGCGGCCCACGTGGGACTGATGCGATCCAGCGTCACGCCGAAGGCCTCAGCGTAGATCACCGCCGCCTCCATGTTCACCGGCCGGCGCTCATGCATGTGCTGGCTGAGCATTGATTCGCCGCCAGGCAGCTTGTGCTGGCGCGCAAACGCTTTTTTCTCTCGGCCGTCCATCAATTCGCGCAGTGCGCGGGCCTCGAATTCGGTGCTGGCCTTCCGCTTCATGTAGCGATGCTATCCAGGCATCGGGATAGCATGGCTTTACAGCGCCGCAAAAGCAATGCTACAGTGCGCGCCATGGAAAACAGCCATCCCGTGGCAGCGGCCTGTGCGAAGTTCGGCAGCGCTGCTGCCCTTGCCAAGCAGATGGGCGTCACGCCCGGCATGGTCAGCCAGTGGATCAACGGACGCCGCCCCGTGGCCCACGATTCGTGCGCAGCCATCGAACGCGCCACCCAAGGCGCCGTCACCGTCGAGGTGCTGCGCCCCGATGCTGCCTGGAGCCGAATCCCCGACCCGGCCTGGCCGCACCCGGCCGGCCGGCCCGTGATTGACGTCGCCCGGCCGGTGGTGGCTGTGGCGCAAGAAGGAGCCTGAAATGAGCATGACCAACGCACAGCACACCCAAGCTGGCGAATTTGATTCGCTGGACAAGGACGACATCTTGCGCGCCGAGTACGAGCGCGACGAGCCCATTCCGCTGGCAGCAATGCGCACCGTGAGGGTGCGCATGCCGTTCACTGCGAATGCGGTGGACGTGCGCGTTGACGCTCGGCGTCTGCCCGCGCAAGCATGATGCTCAGCAGCGCCAGCGCGTGCTCTGGCTTGGCCTTGGTCTCGAACACGGCTTGGGCTGCTGCCCACGCCACGTCCAGCGTGTCGGTCACGTCGATGGCGGCATCGCGCACGCTGCCGGGCATGCGCTTCTGCGCCTCGAGCCGGCGGTCGAACGGGTTGTCGAGTTTCATGGGCGCCCCCCTGGCGGCAACGGTTGGGGTAGGAGCCGCCATTGTCAGCCGGGCAGGGCGCCCGCCCTTCTTGGCGTTGAAGTCGGCCCAGCCGCACCCGGCCGGCCGGCCCGTGATTGATGTGGCCCGGCCGGTTGTGACTGTGGCGCAAGAAGGAGCGTAGGCACATGGCATCAGCAGACAGCGGGCGCATGGATGCGTTCTTGCAAGCACTCAAGACCTTCGTCGAGGACACGACGCGCGCGCAGCAGGACGACAGGCGCGATGCGCTGGCGGACGAGATTAGGCAGTTGCGGCAAGAGGTGCACCAGCTGCGGCGCGAGGCGCGGCCTTGGCCGTTTTTTCACATGCGCTTTGGCGCGTGGCTGAAAGAGGAGCACGACAAAGCGCCCGTGAGGCCCGGCCCTGACGACGTCTGGGCCCGGGCGGGCAAGCCCGGCAAGGTGGTGACCGCACTGCTGCGCATTGGGCCCGATGGCCAGTGCGCGCTGGACGTCTGGCACCAAGGCCGCCCGGACTGCACCTTTGCGCTGATGACGCCCGAGAAGCTGCAGCAGCGCGCGCTGCCGCAAGTGCTGGCCGAGGCGCGGCAGTTCCTGGGGCTGGATCAGGCCACAGGGCCGGACCCGGGCGAATCGTCGCCAGAAGTCACGCGGTAGACCTCGTTGAACTCGATCTGCAACAAGACCGGGCCGTTGACGGGCCCTCTGTGCTTGGGACGGTGCAGCGAAAGATCGCCGGCGCCGAAGTACACGAGCGCGTCGTCGGGCAACGCATTCAGTTCGTCGAGCAGCCTGACTCGCAGCTCGCCAACGCTGATGGTCTTCAAGGTGTTGTCCATGGGCGCCCTCCTGGCGGCACTGGTTGGGGTGAGAGCCGCCATTGTCAGCCGGGCAGGGCGCCCGCCCTTCGTTGCCCCCGATCCCTCCCTGCCCGGTGCCCATGGCCGGGTTTCTGCGCCACGCTGGCCGGCCGTGATGCCGGCTGCCCGGCCGGTGCCGCTGCGTACCGTCTCCTCCGCATGCGGCCCGGCCGGGCGGCGCGTTTTTTCTTCGACGCTCGGAGCCTGACCCACGATGAAGCTCACCGAGGAAATCAAGGTCCGATTGGACGAGGCCACGGCCGAAGCCTTCCGCCGCCGCGCGCACGCTGCAGGCTGCACGCCGGGCGAGCTGCTGCGGGATCTGGTGGTTCATCTGGAACACGGGGTGACGTGGGGTGAGCACATAGCCAATGTTCGGCGCGTCGCAGTCACCCGTGAAGGCCCGATCGCCGGGCGGCTGCACCTGTTCCCGCAGGCCGGGGGCGGGACTGGTGAGAACCCTCAAGTTCGCGGGGCTGCGTGATGGCAGGCCGCACACAGACACCCGGGCTGGTGCGCCACCGCGCCTTTGAGGCCAAGGTGGGGCGCCAGTACCTCACCCGCACCGGCCGCCTGGCCCGCTTGGCCAAGATCGAGCCGGATGCGTCGGGCGACGACATCCTGCACTTCGAATACCTGGACCCGCCACCCGATGCCGGCGCCCTGGGGCCGACGAAGACGCGCAAGGACGGATTCCAGATGCACGAGCGCGTGGCATCGCGCTTGATGTTGCGGGTGGATTGAGGCAAGGCCGCGCGCATGCAAGCCCACGGCTCCAACAACCCCGGGCGCAAGCCCGGCCCGGTGCGGCAGCGCTTGATGCAGGCGCTGCTGACAGAGCGCAAGCAAGGCGACTTCATGGCCCTGGCGCTGCAGGCTGGCATCGAGCCGGTGCGCGCACAGCAGACCGTGCGCGATCTGGCGCGCGAGGGCTTGATCGAGCGCTGCGCCACGGTGCCCACCGGGGCCCGGCCGCGCAATGTGTACCGGGCCGCTGAAGAGCCGGGCCACCAGTTCATGGCGCGCACGCTGCTGGAGGCGTGGCGCTGACCGCGCCGCCGCACCCGGCCGCCACCGCCAAACCACACCCCACCAGGCCGCAGAGCCACAGCCGGAGGGCAGGACGAGGTGTCAGCAGATGACAGGGGCAGCCGCCCGCCGCCGGGGGGCCGGCGCTACGCACCGATCGACTTTGCGGCGCTCAACGCGGCGCTGTTGCGAAACGCCGAGGGCTGGGTCAGCCGCTGGCTGCCCGGCGGAACCGCGCGCAACGGGCGCTACTACATCGGTGACTTCGACGGCGGCCAGGGCGAAAGCGCCAACGTCAGTCTGAAGACGGGCACCTGGGTCGACAACGCCAACTTCGAGACTGATAAGGGCGGCGACCTCATCAGCCTGTACGCCCGGGTGCACAACCTCAGCAACCACGAGGCGGCGCTGCAACTGATGCAGCAGCTGGGCTGGCGCCGTGAGCCCGAGCCCCCGCCGCAGGCCCAGCCGCAACACGGCCCGGCCCGCGCGAGCCACCGTTCACCCGATGCGCCCGCGGCCATCGCGCCCCAGGGCAGCACCCCGCCCGATGCCGATGCGGCCGAGCCTGACGACGACGACACGCCACTCGACGACGAAGGCCCCGAAGCCGACACCCAGCACCAGGCCGGTCAGCAGCCGCCACCCCAGCCCGAGCGCACCAGCCGTTGGGTGCCCGTGGTGCCCGCTCCGAGCTATGCGCCCAAGCCGGGCTTCAAGTGGGCCTACCGCGACAAGAAGGCCGATCGCTGGACAGAGCTGACGGCCGTGCGGCACTGGGCCTACCGGCGTGACGATCAACTGCTGGGCTATGTGGCGCGCTTCGAGCGCGTCAACAGCGACGGCGAGATCGTCAAGGACACGCTGCCCCTGACCTGGTGCCGCGACACCACCGACGAGCGCGGCGGCCACCGCTGGCACTGGAAGCAGTGGGACGCCCCGCGCCCGCTGTACCTGCCCGCCGGCACCTTGCGCCCCGCGCTGCCCGTGGTGGTGGTGGAAGGCGAGAAGTGCGCCCAGGCCGGCCACGAGCTGCTGGGCGATGAGTTCGAGTTCATCGCGTGGCCCGGTGGCGCCAAGACCTGGAAGCTGGCCGAGTGGGCATGGATTGCCGGCCGGCAGGTGACGCTGTGGCCCGATGCCGATTGCCAGCGCGAACGCCTGAGCCGCGAAGAGAAGGCGCAGGGCATCGACCCGCGCACCAAGCCCGTGCGGCCCCTGCAGCACCAGCCCGGCTGGCAGGCCATGGCCGGCATCGGCGCCGAGCTGCTGGCCGAGCACGGCTGCACCGTGCGCATGTGCGTGCTGCCCGACCCCCGCAAGCAGCAAGAGCCCGAAGGCTGGGACATCGCCGATGCCATCGCGGCGGGCTGGGGCGCCGAGCGGGTGCGCCAGTACATCCAGGCCGCGCAGCCCTACCAGCACCCCGACGACGCCATGCGCACGCAGCTTGCCGCGCTGGCCAGCCTGGGCAGCGCCCAGCGCAAGGCCGGCGAGCCCAGGCCCGAGCCGCTGACCTGGCGCAACCTGCTGATCTGCAACAGCACCGGCCGCATCATCGAGGTGCGCGACAACGTCGTCATCGCGATGGACGGCCAGGAGCACAAGGGCGAGTGGATCCCCGGCGCGCCCGAGTGCGTGGGCATCATTGCCTTCAACGCCTTCACCAATGACGTCGTCAAGCTGCGCGCGACGCCCTGGGGCACGCCGGCCGGCAAGTGGGACGAGGTGGACGAGCTCGAGATGGGCGCCTACCTCAGCCGCAAGCACGGGCTGCCCAGCATGCCCCGCGGCACGCTGGAAGAGGCCGTGAAGATGGTGGCGCACCGCCGCGCCTTCCACCCCGTGCGGGCCGAGTTCGAAGCCCTGCGCGGCCAGTGGGACGGCCTGCCCAGGCTGGCCACGTGGATCCGCCGCACCTGCCTGGAAGAAGACGAGTGGGACGACCGCGAGCCCCTGCAGCGCTACCTGGCGCGCGTGGGCACCTGGACCATGGTGGGCATGGTGGCCCGCGTGATGCGCCCGGGCACCAAGTTTGATTACATGCCCATCCTCGAGGGCGGGCAGGGCATGGGCAAGAGCACGCTGGCCCGCACGCTGGGTGGCGACTACTTTGCCGACACCGGCCTGGTGCTGGGCGACAAGGACAGCTACCAGAACCTGCAGGGCGTGCTGGTGTACGAGTGGGGCGAGCTGGACAGCCTGAGCAAGGCCGAAGTCACCAAGGTCAAGGGCTTCATCAGCAGCGCGGTCGATCGCTTCCGCGCGAGCTTCGACCGCCGGCCCAAGGACTACCCGCGGCAGTGCATATTCATCGGCACCACCAACGAAGACCACTACCTGGTCGACCAGACCGGCAACCGCAGGTTCTGGCCGATCCGCGTGACGCGGCAGATCGACATCGAGTGGCTGCGCGAGAACCGGCGCCAACTCTTTGCCGAGGCCGTGCACCGCTTCGAGGCCGGCGAGCGCTTCTACCCCACGCCAACGGAGCAGCGCGAGCTGTTCGACGAGCAGCAGCAGCAGCGCCAGATCGAAAGCGCCGTGCAGGCCGCGTGCATGCGCTACCTGTACGACGAGAACGCCAAGTTTGCCGGGGCCATCGACAACGGCACCCTGGTCAACGACATCACCGCTTCAGAGCTGCTGGGCCGCATCGGCATCAGCGTGGACAAGCAGACCCACATCAACCTGCGGCAGTGCACCGCAGCCCTGCGCCAGGCGGGCTGGGAGCGTTACCGCAGCAGCCGGGGCGACAGGCCCTGGATGTTTCGCCGCCCGGCCGGCGAGCGGGGCCGCAAGGCCTTGCCCGAGCCGCAGGGCACCACCCCTGCAACCGCTGCAGCGCCGCAGCCGATGGAAGAGAGGGCCGTGGACGATTGCCCGTTCTGAGGCACGAGGGGCGCGCGCTCGCCCGAAACCTCAGCCAGGCACTCACGGCACAGACCATGTAACCCGACCACCGACCGACCCGGCGCACCGGGACCCCTGTCCACGTGTCCACGAGCTTTCATGGACTTCTCAGCAGCCTGTCAATGGCTGCTCAGAGGGCCGGGAAAGCACTCAGCCCCACGACAGACAGCCGTCCCAACGTCCACCGCCCATGCAGGCGGGCGGGCACCCCTGCGCCCCCAAGCGTCCGCGCGCGTGCGCCACCCACCCACTTCAACAATCACTGAAAGCTCATGGACATGAGGACAGAGGAAGAACACATGGAGAAGCCCAAAGAACTGATGTGCGACCTGGAGATGCACAGCACGCTTTGGGAGGCATGGGACGCTGTGGAATGCTTCTTCGACAAGCACAAGAACAAGGCCCATGTGTCGCCCGACACCAAGGCGCTGATGGCCGCGCAACTGGCTGCAGCGCGCATGATCCAGAGCGCGAATGTCTGACAACCGCTGGTCCTGGCTGCCCAGCATGATGCCCAGAGTGGCCGCCCTGATGGCCGAGCGTCGCCGGCAATGGGGCGCTGCCCACGTGGCCGAGTGCTGGCGCCGCGGCGTGATGCAGGGCGAGCCCGGCTGGTTCTTTGCGCGCGAAGGGCCAATCGCCGTGGGCACTCCGTTCGATGACGCGCAGATGCGCGACTTCGGCGCCCTGGGGTTGAAGCCCGGGCAAGGGCTGCTGATGCTGGCTCAGCCGGCGAAGCAGGCTGCAGCGCGCTGAGCATCCGCACTGGCCGCGACACCCGGGGGAGGGTGCCGCACTGGCCGCGACACCGGGGGGTCCAGG
>JACCDU010823650.1_pt1 | contig 18082 bp, 15 predicted proteins | sample 7446081 | NCBI WGS metagenome assembly JACCDU01 (sample SAMN15323447, study PRJNA562643) | freshwater metagenome | isolation source: river surface water | place: USA:Blue River Watershed | collected 2017-08-17
GTGCGCACCACGGCAAGCGCGTGCAGGCCCTGGGCGGCGCGAAAAACCACTTGGTCGTCATGCCCGACGCCGACATCGACCAGACCGTGGACGCGCTGATCGGCGCAGGCTACGGCTCGGCAGGCGAGCGCTGCATGGCGATCAGCGTCGCGGTGCTCGTGGGCGATGTGGCCGACAAGATCATCCCCAAGCTGATCGAGCGCACCAAAGCGCTGCAAGTGCTCAACGGTGAAAACCTGGCCGCCGAGATGGGCCCCATCGTGACCGACGCGGCGCACCAGCGCATCAAGGGCTACATCGACGCGGGCGTGGCCGAAGGCGCCAAGCTCTTGGTCGATGGCCGCGAGTTTGATGGCGCGAAAGCCGGTGCGGGTTGCGACAACGGTTTCTGGCTGGGCGGCACGCTGTTCGACCACGTGACCACCGACATGAAGATCTACAAGGAAGAAATCTTTGGCCCGGTCTTGAGCTGCGTGCGCGTGCCCGACTTTGGCACGGCGGTACAGATCATCAACGACCACGAATTCGGCAACGGCGTGAGCTGCTTCACGCGTGACGGCAACATCGCGCGTGAATTTGCGCGCCGCATCCAGGTGGGCATGGTGGGCATCAATGTGCCGATTCCGGTGCCCATGGCCTGGCACGGCTTCGGCGGCTGGAAGCGCTCGCTGTTTGGCGACATGCACGCCTATGGCGAAGAGGGCGTGCGTTTCTACACCAAGCAAAAATCGGTGATGCAACGCTGGCCCGAGAGCATCGGCAAGGGCGCCGAATTCGTCATGCCGACGAGCAAGTGAAGGATGTTTGAGGCCTTTTCAATCACTTGGATTAAATTAATATTTAATACTTTGGTTTGATGTGGTTTTATAATTTGAGCGCCATCGGTTGAATGGCATTCATCTTACGGAGTCCACATGAAAAAAATCCTCGCCATCGGCGCTGTCGCCTTGGTCATGAGCGGCTGCTCTTCGATCATCAATGAGAAAACGCAGCAAGTGAACGTGTCCACACCCAACGGCCAGAAAGTCTCTGGCACGGTGAACGGTCAACAGTTCGATGCACCGGGCGTCGTCACCCTGGTTCGTGAGAACAAGAACAAGGTCTTCGTGACCGACACGGCCAATTGCAAAAGCGAAACCGTGGCCGAAAAAACCGTGGATCCGATTTTCTTCATCAACGTGGTGAGCGGCGGCCCCTTCGGCTCCACCACCGACTACTCCACCGAAAAAATGTGGAAATACGCCGACAACGTGACACTGAACTGCAAGTAATACGTGCTGTTCAGCCTCCTCAAAAGCGGCTTGATGGCCGCTTTCTTTTTGGGGATCTCGGCAAGCCCAGCACGGGCCGAGCCCTTACCTGGTTTAGAGATCTCTGCACTGCGGGCTCAAGCCAGAGACCTTGATCTGGCGCTCGAGCCTGTTTGGCACAACCTGCTGCATGTGCAGCAGGGCGTCCCTCAGATTGCCGACCCGCAGTTCCTTCTGAGCTGGCCTGCGTTCAGCGCCGAGGCAGAACTGCACGCCACCCTAGAACTGGTTGTTTCGGCGCCACAGACAGCGGCATGCCGCTTTCCAGCCCGGACCTTGTGGCTCCAGACCCGGCTGAATTTGCCCGACTTGGGCACCTCGCAGTGCCCTGAAATCCGAGAGTTCATCGACAAAGCGCCCTTCGACCGGCTGGAATTGGTGTTTGCCGACGAATCGGTGACGCAGCCGGCCAGCGTTCTGGGCCACAGTTTCCTGAACATCTCAGGCACACGAGACGGCCAGGAAATCGAGCACGCCATTTCTTTTTATACCCATGCCGAGACCATCAACCTCCCCAAACTGCTCTGGGAAAGCCTCATCACTGGCAAGGAGGGCTTGTTTGCACTGACACCCTACGCTCAGGAAGAGAAAAAATACCTGGAGGACGAGCAGCGCAACCTCTGGCGGTATGAGGTCCGCACCACCCCCGCTGAGCGTGCCCTGATCCGCAACCATCTGTTTGAACTGAAAAACAGCCGGCTGACCTACTTTTTTCACCGGTACAACTGCGCCACTGTGTTGCGCAACATCCTGGCCCTGACGGGCGATGTCCCCCCGACCGACCGCTGGTGGGTCACCCCCAAGGATGTGGTGAAAGACTTGCAGGCGGCCCATCGGATCGACACCGCGCAAGTCAGCCTGGCCGACTCCTGGTTGGCGACCCACCTGAGCACAGGCATCCCCGACATGGCCGCCATCCGACAAAGACTGCTGCACCCGCCCACCCCTGACGACTGGCCACGAGCGAACTGGTCCAGAGAGCAACTGGCCGCCGTGCGTGCCTACAACCGTTGGCTCCAGCATCAGGGCGCGCTTGACGATACGGCCTACGCAGCCAACCTCAAAGCACTGGCCCCTGCACCCGATGCTCATGCAGAACCGCCCCTGCAAATCAACCAGCGATCGGACCCTCGCCAAACGCCAGGCCAAACACACTTGCGCGCCGAATGGTCAGGTTCCGCCACCGGCAATCAGTTGCGCTTGCAATGGATTCCTGTCTCGCACACCTTGATGCAATCGCACAGCCCTGCCAGCGCTGAAACCGAGATGGTTTTGCTCTCGCCGACCGTGTCTGTCGACAAGAACCAGCGATTGCGCCTGGAAGAGTTCCAGATCTTCTCCATGAAGTCCCTGATTCCTTGGCACCCTTGGCTGAGGTCTTGGTCGACCCAGACACAGATCAGCTACGGCGCCATGACCGGTCATCCACTGGACCCTCGCAGTCTGTACGCCACGCTGGCGTTGGGTGCGATGTCCAGGCATGGGTCGGTGGACATTTTTGCCGTGACAGGCCCTGGACTGGGCGTGCAAACGAATGGGCAGACCCACGCCGTATGGCGGGCGGATGTCGGTCTGCTGTGGCGGCATGGCGCTGTGGCCAAATCTCGGTTGACTTGGACCCGCTGGGAAGGCGAGCCTCACAGCGCCAACAAACTCGAAGCAGAACAAAGCTGGTTCTGGCGTCCTGGCTGGGTCACCAGTTGGAAATTCAGCGATGTCGCGCAATTGGCATCGCACCATCGGAGCATGGGCTTATCCTTGACGCATACGTTTTAAGCACCGAGGCCATGTCAGACACCCCCTTCGACTACATCATCATCGGCGGCGGCACGGCCGGCAGCCTGCTGGCCAACCGCCTGAGCGCCGATGCGCGCAAACGTGTGCTGCTGATCGAAGCGGGCCGCAAGGACGACTACCACTGGGTGCACGTGCCTGTGGGTTACCTGTACTGCATCGGCAACCCGCGCACCGACTGGCTGTACCAGACCGAACCAGCCGCAGGCCTGAACGGCCGCACGCTGCGCTACCCGCGCGGCAAGGTGCTGGGCGGGTGCAGCAGCATCAACGGCATGATCTACATGCGTGGCCAATCGCGCGATTACGACCAGTGGGCGCAGCTCACGGGCGACGACAGCTGGACCTGGCAGAACACGCTGCCCTACTTCCAGCTGCACGAAGACCACCATCGGGGCGCCGACGACCTGCACGGCGCCAAGGGCGCAAAAACGCCACTGCTCGACGCCGACCTGCCCGAGGACAGCTACCTGCACACGCTGCGCGGGCGCGGTGCGGGGGGCGAATGGCGTGTGGACAAGCAGCGCCTGCGCTGGGATGTGCTGGACGCCTTTGCGCAGGCGGCGCAGCAGGCCGGCATCCCGGCCACGCCGGACTTCAACCGGGGCAACAACGAAGGCGTGAGCTATTTCGAAGTCAACCAGAAGGAAGGTTGGCGCTGGAACACCGCCAAAGCCTTTCTGCGGCCCACCTGCTACGGCCGCTCCAACTTCGAACTGTGGACACAGGCCCAGGTCAGCAAGCTGTTGCTGCAAACCCAACCGGACGGCAGCCAACGCTGCACCGGCGTGCAGGTCTGGTCGGGCAGCGAGATGGTCGAAGTCCAAGCCACGCGCGAAGTGATCCTGAGCGCGGGCAGCATTGGCTCGGTGCAGCTCCTCGAACTCTCAGGCATCGGCGATGCCGACCTGCTGCGCCAACGCGGCATCACCCCCGTGCACCACCTGCCCGGGGTAGGCGCCAACCTGCAGGACCATCTGCAGATCCGCACCGTGTACAAGGTCAAGAACGCGCGCACGCTCAACACGCTGGCAAACAGCTGGTGGGGCAAGGCCATGATCGGCATGGAATACCTGCTCAAGCGCACCGGTCCGATGAGCATGGCGCCCAGCCAGCTCGGCGCCTTCACCCGAAGCGACCCCTCCAGGCCATGGCCCAACATCCAGTACCACGTGCAACCGCTGAGCTTGGACGCTTTTGGCGAGCCTTTGCACCCTTTTCCGGCCATCACCGCCAGCGTGTGCAACCTCAACCCCACGAGCCGGGGCAGCGTGCACGTCAAGGGGCCGCGCTTTGAAGACGCACCCGCCATCGCACCCAACTACCTTGCGACCAGCGAAGACCGCCAGGTGGCGGCCGACAGCCTGCGGGTGACGCGCCGCATCCTGCAGCAGCCGGCCATGGCGCCTTACCAGCCCGAAGAGTTCAAACCCGGCGCGCAGTACCAGAGCGACGAAGACCTGGCCCGCCTGGCCGGTGACATTGCCAGCACCATCTTCCACCCGGTGGGCACCACCCGCATGGGCCGCGAGGACGACGACATGGCCGTGGTCAACGCCCGGCTGCAAGTGCGCGGCATTGCGGGCCTGCGCGTGGTCGACGCGGGTGTCATGCCCACCATCACCAGCGGCAACACCAACAGCCCCACGCTGATGATCGCGGAAAAGGCCGCCCGCTGGATCGCCGAGAGCGCCAACTGACCACCAAGGACTTCATCTGGGCGCCCAGTTGCCCGGGGATTTCCCTATACGGGGGTAATCCCCGAGCCCCAAACCGGTGGTGCACCGTTACAGTGCACCCACTCGATGACAGGCCCAGCCTGCATCACGAGGGCCGAGGAGACAACCCGACACCTCCATAATTCGAACAGAACACGAACATCCGCACGAGATGTAAATTTCTCAAGCGCCGCGCAAGCGGCGCTTTTTTTTCGCCTCAACATCCCGGCCTGGCACCGCCACCTGGGACAATCCTCGCCATGGAATTGATGGTGGTGTCGCTGGCCTCGCTGCTGGCGGGTTTGGTGGACTCGATCGTGGGCGGCGGCGGACTGATTCTGCTCCCCGCCTTGTTTGCCACCTTCCCGCAGGCGGCACCCGCCACGCTGTTTGGCACCAACAAAAGCGCCTCCATCTGGGGCACCGCCTTCGCCACGGTCCAGTACAGCCGGCGCGTCACCCTGCCATGGGGGGCCTTGCTGCCTGCCGGTCTGGCCGGCCTGATCGGCTCGTTCGCGGGCGCCTGGACCGTCACCCTGGTCGATCCCTCGCTGTTTCGCAAGGGGCTGCCCGTCATGCTGACCGCCCTGCTGCTCTACACCGTGGCACGCAAGGACCTGGGCCACACCCATGCCCCGCGTTTTGCTGGCCGGCGCGAGGCCCTGGCGGCCTCGGGCATCGGCCTGGCGATCGGCTTCTATGACGGCTTCTTCGGCCCCGGCACGGGCAGCTTTCTGGTGTTCGCCTGGGTGCGGTTGCTGGGCTACGACTTCCTGAACGCCTCGGCCTCGGCCAAGTTCATCAACACGGCCACCAACCTGTCGGCCCTGACGCTGTTTGCCTGGCAGGGGCATGTGTGGTGGCATCTGGCGCTGGCCATGGCGCTGGCCAACGTGGCCGGCAGCCTGATCGGCACCCGGCTGGCCCTCAAGCACGGCGCGGGCTTCGTGCGCCAGGTGTTCATCCTGGTGGTGCTGGCCCTGATCCTCAAGACCGCCTACGACACCTGGCTCAGGCCTTGAACCCGAAGCGCGTCAGCAGTTTGGTTGCCCCGCATACTGCGCCAGCGCCACCCCCAGCAGCGTGACACCGGCGCCGGCAATCTTGATCCAGGTGTAGTGCTCGCCGGTCAACGCCCAGGCAAACACGCCGGCCACCGGCGGCATCAGGTACATCAGTGGGGCAGTGCTGGCCACGCCGCGCACCGCATTGATCCAGCCCCAGGCCAGCCAGCCCACAAAAGCCGACACCACCACAGACCACAGCAAGCCCAGCCAAGCCCACAGGCCGAGCGCGCCCCACGCCACCTCGCCGGCCGAGGGCAGGGTCCACAACAGCACCGGCACACTGCCCAGCAAGGTGCCGTAGCCCATGGTGATGACCGAGCCGATCCGCTCGATCATGGGCTTGGCGGCCACGGTGTAATAAGAAAAGAAACTCGCCGCCACCAGCAGGAACAGATCGCCACCCCCGGCGCGCCAATGGCCGCCCAGCAATTTGTCGGACAGGAATACCAACACCCCCATGCAGGCGATGCTCACGCCAATGACCTGTGCCGGCACCAGCCGCTCCAGGCCTTTCCAGCGCAGGATCATCAGGGTGAAGATGGGGCCACAGGCCAGGATCACCGAGCTGGAAAACGCGGTGGACCAGTGGATGCCATAGGTCACCATGCCCACATGCAGCGCATGGCCCACAAAGCCGAGCCAAGCCAGCTGCCGCAGGTCGGCACGGCTGACATGCGGCCACCACACCCCCAGGCGCCAACGGAACAGGAGCAGCGCACAGGTCGGCATGATGAGGTAGCGCGCCAGCAAAAAGCCGCCAGGCGCCATCTGCGCCATCAGGTATTTCTGCAAGGTGAAGTTGACGCCCCAGATGACGATCAGCACCAGGGCCACGAGCAAGGCCAGGCGCTGGTGGGGGTGATGATGAAGACGCCGAGAGGCGGGAAAAGACATGTCGTATTCTCGGGAAACGGCAGCGGCCACGCTGTCACCCGTGCACCACCCCCACACCGCTGCCCATGTCTTTGCACCACACGCTGATTCCCCCCATCGCCCTGGCCGTGTTGGCTGGCGCCAGCGCACTGGACGGCGCTCTGCCTGCATTGGGCGTGCTGCTGCGGGCTACCGTGCTGATCCTGGCGGTGCTGTCGGCTGTACACCACGCCGAGGTGGTCGCCCACCGCACCGGCGAACCCATGGGCACCCTGGTGCTGGCACTGGCCGTGACCGTCATCGAGGTGGCGCTGATCCTGTCTTTCATGCTGACGGGCGGCGAAGACAAGTCCACCCTGGCACGGGACACCCTGTTCTCAGCCATCATGATCATCTGCAATGGCGTGGTGGGACTGTGCCTGCTGGTGGGCGGCTGGCGGCACACCGAACAGGTGTTCCAGGTCCAGGGCATCGGGCCCACGCTGGCCGCGCTGTTGTCGCTGAGCACCCTGTCGCTGGTGCTACCCACCTTCACCACCAGTTCGGCCGAGGGCACCTACACCACCTCTCAGCTGCTGTTCGTGGCCGTCACGTCCCTGGCCCTGTGGGGCGCCTTCACCTTTTTCCAGACCATCCGTCACCGCGACTATTTCCTGCCGCAGGACGCCCCGGAAAACACCCAGGCCCATGCGGCCCCGCCCAGCCGCGCCCAAGCCTGGGGCAGCCTGCTGGCCCTGCTGGTGTGTCTGGTGGCGGTGGTGGGGCTGGCCAAGCAGCTGTCGCCCAGCATCGAGTCGGCCTTGCGGGCCTGGGGGGCACCCCAAACCCTGGTCGGCATCGTGATTGCCCTGCTGGTGCTGATGCCCGAAACCCTGGCGGCCCTGCGGGCGGCGCGCGCCAACCGCCTGCAGACCAGCCTGAACCTGGCCCTGGGCTCGGCGCTGGCCAGCATCGGCCTGACGATTCCCGCCGTGGCGATCGCCGCCGTCTGGCTCGGGTTCCCGCTCACGCTGGGGCTGCACAGCAAGGACCTGATCCTGCTGGGCTTGAGTTTCATGGTCGGCAGCATCACACTCGCCCACGGTCGCACCAGCATGATGCAAGGCGCCGTGCACCTGGTGATCTTTGCGGCGTTCCTGTTCCTGGCGCTGGTGCCCTGAAAACGCGGACCGCCCGGACGGGCGTCAGTCTTCCACCGCCACCGGCACGCGCCGCGCCAGCGCGCACATCAGCTCGTACCCCACCGTCCCTGCGGCCTGGGCCACCTCGTCGATCGACAGCACCGCACCGCTGGCCGCGCGCCCCCACAACGTAACGGGGCTGCCAAAACCCGCCTCGCGCAGGTCGCTCAGGTCCACCGCCAGCATGTCCATGCTCACACGGCCCAGCGTGCGGCTGCGAACGCCGTCGACCAGCACAGGCGTGCCCGTGGGGCAGGTGCGCGGATAGCCATCGGCGTAGCCGCAGGCCACCACGCCGATGCGCATGGGCTGCTGCGCCTGGAACAGGCCGCCATAGCCCACGCGGTCGCCCGCTTGCAGCTGCTGCACGGCGATGATGCGGGCCGACAGCGTCATCGCGGGCTGCAAAGCCCATTCCACCGCACTGTGCGCGGGACTGTCCGGTGCGCTGCCATAGACCGCAATGCCTGGCCGAATCCAGTCGGCCCGCACGTCGGCCGCCTGGGCATGGCGCAGCACCGCCGCGCTGTTGGACAGCGTGCGCTCGCCCGGCAGGTCGCGTGTGGCTTCGGCAAAGCGCGCCATCTGCGCCGCCACGCCGGCAGGGCCATCGGCATCGCTGAAATGGGTCATCAGCGAAATTTCATCGACCTGGGGCAGGGCGTTCAGCCGGGTCCAGGCGGCGCGGTAGCGCTCGGGCGCGAAACCCAGCCGGTTCATGCCGGAATTCATCTTGAGGAACACCCGGTGCGGCTCGTGCGTCTTGTGCAGCGCCAGCATGTCGATCTGCTCGTCGCAATGCACCGTGTGCCACAGCCCCAGGCGCGAGCACAGCTCCAGATCGCGCGGCTCGAAAACCCCTTCGAGCAGCAGGATCGGCCCGCGCCAGCCAAGCTGGCGCACCCGCTGCGCTTCGTTCAGGTCCAGCAGGGCAAAGCCATCGGCGCCGCGCAAGCCTTCGAAGACCCGCTCGATGCCGTGGCCGTAGGCATCGGCCTTGACCACCGCCCAGACCTGGGCGTCGGGCGCACTGGCGCGCATGCGTTGAAGGTTGTGGCGCAAGGCCTGGAGGTGGATGGTGGCCTGGATCGGACGTGGCATGGCGGCAAGGTGTTCGTGCTGAGCATCAAGTTTAGCCAGCCCGGCAACCCCCAGCTGGGACCAGCTCACCCGCGGCCATGCTCGGGATAATCCCCTGATGCCTTGCTCTGGAAGGGGGATGCAAATGCTTTACACTGGCGCGCGGTTTGGAGGAAGGGACCTGTTTACCGCCCTTTGGCCGCCCTCATTCGATCCATGGAAGTCTTTCAGTTCCTCATGCCCATCTTCACCGAATACGGCTACCTGGCCGTGTTCGTGATGTTGCTCATCTGCGGTTTTGGCGTGCCCGTGCCCGAAGACGTGACCTTGGTCACGGGGGGCGTGATTGCCGGCCTGGGCCACGCCGATGTGCACACCATGTTTGCCGTGGGCATGGCCGGCGTGATGATCGGTGACGGTCTGATGTTCACCCTGGGCCGACTCTACGGCCAACGCATCCAGCTGCTGCCTGGCTTTCGCAAAATCCTGACACCCGAGCGCTTTGCCAGTGCGCAAGATGCTTTCCACAAATACGGCAAGTGGGTCATGTTCGTGGCCCGCTTCCTGCCGGGCTTGCGCACCCCCGTCTTCTTCTCGGCCGGCATGAGCCAGCGCGTGAGTTTCCCGACCTGGTTCTTCATGGACGGCTTTGCAGCCCTCATCAGCGTCCCGATCTGGGTGTACCTGGGCTACTTCGGCGCCCAAAACTGGGACTGGATGTTCGGCGTGTTGCGCCAGTTCCAGCACGGCCTGCTCGCCCTGCTGGGCCTGGGCGCTGCCTGGTTGGCCTGGCGCTGGTGGAAAAAGCGCCACGCCACCGCCCCCACCGACCACTGAAACCGCATGCGCAGCGCAACGCCGCACACAGCCTGGGCGGTTGCAGGACTGCTGCTCAACGCCTTCGTCTGGGGTCTGTCCTGGTGGCCCTTCAAGCAACTCGAATCCAATGGCCTGCACCCTTTGTGGGCCACCGCCGTCGTCTATGGCCTGTCGTTCCTGGCGATTGTGGTCTGGTGCAAGGTCCAACGCCTGCCCGCCGGCACCTGGCGCGCGCACCCGGCGCTGTGGTGGCTGCTGATCGCCTCGGGCCTGACCAATGTGGGCTTCAACTGGGCCGTCACCGTGGGCGATGTGGTGCGCGTGGTGCTGTTGTTCTACCTGATGCCAGCCTGGTCGGTGCTGGTGGCCTGGTGGCTGCTGGGAGACCGCCCCACGCCCGGCGCGCTGGTGCGGCTGGCCATCGCCCTGGGCGGGCTGGTCATCGTGCTGCACAAGCCAGACAGCCCCTGGCCCCTGCCTGAAAGCCTGGCCGATGTGCTGGCCTTGCTGGGCGGCTTTTCGTTTGCGCTCACCAACGCCTTGCTGCTCAAGCTCAAGGACACGCCCGACGCCTCGCGCATGCTCGCCATGTTTGGCGGTGGCGCCATGATGGCCAGCCTCACCGCACTGCTGGGCAGCGCCAGCGCGGTGGTGGCACAGGACCTGCTGTGGCACCCCGCCTGGAATGCCCCGGTGCTGGTGCTGACGCTGGCTTTTCTGGGCGGCAACATCGCCCTGCAGTACGGTGCGGCGCGTCTGGCTGCCCACACCACCGCCCTGGTCATGTTGTCCGAGGTGGTGTTTGCTTCGGTGTCTGCCGTCATACTGGGGGCCTCGACCTGGGACCACTACACCCTGCTGGGCGGCGCACTGATCCTGCTTGCGGCCGTGCTGTCGGTGATCATGCCCGGGCACAGCACAAGGAGCTCCACATGAGTGTGTACGACTTTGAAGCCCTGGGCATCGACGGCCAGGCCGTGCCCTTGTCGCGTTACCGCGGCCAGGTGATGTTGATCGTCAACACCGCCAGCGCCTGCGGTTTCACGCCGCAGTTCACCGGTCTGGAAAAACTGCACCAGCAATACGGGCCACAAGGGCTGGCCGTGATCGGCTTTCCGTGCAACCAGTTCGCCAGCCAGGACCCGGGCGACGACGCACAGATTGCCAACTTTTGCCAGAAGAACTACGGCGTCACGTTCCAGATGATGCACAAGATCAAGGTCAACGGTGCCGACGCCCACCCGCTGTACCAATGGCTCACGGCAGAAGCCCCTGGCCTGCTGGGCAGCAAGTCCATCAAGTGGAACTTCACCAAATTCCTGGTGGGGCGCGACGGCCGGGTGATCAAACGGTACGCGCCACAAGACACGCCCGAAAAAATCGCCAAGGACATCGAGACGGCGCTGGCCGCCTGATCAGAGCGCCAGGCTCGCGTCCAGCAACTCCACCCAGTGCTGCACTTTGGTGGCGCAGCCGCTTTGCAAGTGGGTGATGCAGCCGATGTTGGCGCTGACAATGCCTTGCGGCGCCAGCGCGTTGAGGTGGCCGAGTTTGCGGTCACGCAACTGCTTTGAGAGGTCAGGGTTGAGCACGCTGTAGGTGCCGGCCGAGCCGCAGCACAGGTGCGATTCGTTGGTGGCGGTCTGGATCTGGAAGCCCAGTTCGGCCATGTGCTTTTCCACGCCGCCCTTGAGCTGCTGGCCATGCTGCAGCGTGCAAGGCGGGTGGTAGGCCTGCAGGCCGGCGGCTTGCAGGGCTTCGGGCTGGATCAGGGGTTTGAGCTGCGGCACCAGTGCGGGCAGCAACTCGCTCAGGTCTTGGGTCAGTGCGCTGATGCGGGCCGCCTTCTCGGCGTAGGCCGCATCGTGCTGCAGCACATGACCGTATTCCTTGACGGTGACGCCGCAGCCCGAGGCGTTCATGACGATGGCTTCGACCTCGCAGCCTTCGACCAGCGGCCACCAGGCGTCGATGTTGGCACGCATCTGCGCACTGCCGCCGTCCTGGTCGTTCAGGTGGAACTTCACCGCGCCACAGCAGCCCGCTTCCGGGGCCACCACGGTCTGGATCCCGCAGGCATCCAGCACGCGCGCGGTGGCGCTGTTGATGTTGGGGCTCATGCTGGGCTGCACGCAACCCGCGAGCATCAGCACTTTGCGGGCATGTTCGCGGGTGGGCCACACGCCCGCGTCCTGGCGCGCGGGCACCTTGGCCTTGAGGCTCTCGGGCAGCACCTCGCGCATGAGCTGACCCAGCTTCATGGCCGGCGCGAACAGGGGCGAGGGCAGGCCCTCTTTCAGCGCCCAGCGCACGACCTTTTCGCCCATGGGGCGCGGCACTTTGGCGTCCACCAGCTTGCGGCCGATGTCGACCAGATGGCCGTACTGCACGCCGCTGGGGCAGGTGCTTTCGCAATTGCGGCAGGTCAGGCAGCGGTCCAGGTGCTGCTGGGTCTTGCGGGTGGGCGTTTCGCCTTCCAGCACCTGCTTCATTAAATAGATGCGCCCACGCGGTCCGTCGAGTTCGTCGCCCAGCAGCTGGTAGGTGGGGCAGGTGGCGGTGCAGAAACCGCAGTGCACGCACTTGCGCAAAATGGCTTCGGCCTCGCGGCCTTCGGGCGTGTTTTGGTATTCGGAGGCGAGATGGGTTTGCATGTGCGGCGGCTCCTCAACCCATGCGGCCCGTGGCGAAAACGCCCTTCGGGTCAAACTGTTGTTGCAATGCGCGCTGGATGCGCTGCTGCACGGCATCCAGCGGGGTATTCACGCCCACTTGCTTGTCGCTGCCCCCGCCCAGGCGGCTCGCGCGGAACAAACTGGCATGCCCGCCCACGCGCTGCGCAGCCTCACGCAACACCGCAGCGGCCGAAGCCGGCGCCCACAACCAGCGCTGCGCGCCCTGCCACTCGATGTACTGCGGGTAAGGCAGGTCGAGCACCGGCGCCGTTTGCGGCACCGACAGACGCCACAGGCACAGATCCCCTGCGGGTGACTCAAAAAACTGGAGCATTTGCTCACCGCTGGCGCGCCAGTCGGGGCCGGCCTCGGCGTTGTCCATGCGTGCCACTTTGGCGCCCAGGGCCTGAACGTCTGCACCCATGCGCGTAACGGCCGATTCGACCGCCGCCACCGCACCGCGCAGGCGCACAAACAGATAATCGTCGCCCGGCTGGGCCGTGGTGTCGTGCACCCAGGCGCTGGCGTTCAAGGGCAGGGGCTGGCCACCCCAGCGGTGCAGCAGGTCGAGCGCGTCTTGCTGCGCGATGCCGGCGCACATGAGCGTGGCTTCGCCTGGGGCCACCGGCAGCACCTTGAGGCTGACTTCGGTGAGGACACCCAGCGTGCCCCAGCTGCCGGCCATCAGGCGGCTCACGTCATAGCCGGCCACGTTCTTCATGACCTGGCCACCAAAAGTGAGGTCTTCGCCCAAACCATTGAGCATGCGCACCCCGAGCACAAAGTCGCGCACCGTGCCCACGCTGGCGCGGGCCGGGCCACTCAGGCCCGCAGCCACCATGCCCCCCACCGTCGCGCCCGGGCCGAAATGCGGCGGCTCAAAAGCCAGACACTGGCCTTTTTCGGCCAAAGCGGCTTCGAGTTCGGCCAGCGGCGTGCCGCAACGGACGGTGACCACAAGTTCGCTCGGTTCGTAGCTGATGATGCCGCTGTAGGGCCGGGTGTCGAGGACCTCACCTTGCAGGGGTGCGCCCCAGAAGTCCTTGGTGCCGCCGCCACGCAGGCGCAGGGTGCGGCCGCCGGCTGCGGCAGAGCGCACGGCGTCGATGAGTTGTTGGCGTTGAGCGTCCATGGGCAAGGATGGTAAACCGCCCACCCCAGCCTGACCTTGAATTTTTTGAACGTGGGGGTTGTGGGAAATTGGGGAGGCTTGCCCGCTGCTTCAGGCCTGAAAGCAGCGCACCGGCAAGCCCGGCACATCCACCCGCATCGCAAACACCCCCCCCGCATCGGGGTACTGCGCCAACTCCTGCGCACTGCGGCCCTGGCGCGAGGTGGTGATGAACAAGGTTTTCAAATCCGGGCCGCCAAAGCAGGGCATGGTCGGGCAAACCACCGGGGTCTGCCACTCGGCCAGCACCTGCCCGGTCGGCGACAAACGCAGCAGGCGCTGGCCTTCGTACTGTGCCGACCAATAGCCACCCTCGGCATCCACCGCCGCGCCATCGGGGCGCCCCCCATAGGGCGTGGCGCTGCCCCAGGCCCAGCCGGCAGGTTTGAGCGCTTGCTGGTGGAACAGGCGCTTGCCCGAGAGCTGGCCGGTAGCCGTGTCAAAGTCAAAGGCGCAGACTTGGTGTGCGGCCGTGTCGGCCCAGTAGGCCGTGCCGCCATCGGGCGACCAGGCCAGGCCGTTGGCGGTGGTCACGCCATCCACCATGCGGTGCAGGCCCTGACCGTCCAGCATGTAGAGGGCGCCCAGCGCCTGGTCCTTGGGTTCGTACAGGCTGCCAGCCCAGAAGCGCCCTTGTGTGTCGCACTTGCCGTCGTTGAAGCGCAGCTTGCCGGTGTCGTAGGGCGCATCTGCCAGCTTGTGCAGCGGGCCAGCCCAGGCCCGCGCCAGATAAATGCCACTGCGCAGCGCCAGCACCAGGCCACCGCCCTGAACCGGCGCGATGCAGCCGGGCTCCTCGCCCAAAGACCAGTATTCGGCTGCGCCCTGGGCCTGCAGGCCATCGACCTGCACACGCGCCACGCGCCGCCCCGGAATGTCCACCCAGTACAGGCGCTGCTCCTGCGGGTGCCAAAAGGGCGATTCACCCAAAGCGTCGGGTTCTTGGGTGATGCGGGTCCAGTGGGTGACATTCATGGCAGGCATTGTGCCCGCCTCAGCAGGTCACAACCCAGGCTTTCGGTTAGGTAACCGGATCGATTGCGCCCATAAAAAAGCCTGCCGAACTTCGCAGGCTTGGGGCTGCAGGTGTGGTGGGCCTACAGCGCGATGGTGGAAATGGCAGGGAACGCAGCGATGACCACCACCCCCACCGTCAAGGCCAACAAGTAGGGCCAAATGGCCGCCATCACCTCGTCGGGCTTGGCATCGCCAATGCGGCAGGCCACGTAAAAGCCCACCCCGATCGGCGGCATCATCAACCCCACGTTCATCGCACACACGATCACCATCGCGTAGTGGATATCGTGGATGCCCAGCTTCTTGGCAATCGGGAACATGATCGGCGCCAGCAGCAGCACTGCCGGCAGCCCCTCCAGCAGGCAGCCCAGGATCAGGAACACCACGATGGTGACCGCCATGAACGCGGCGGCGCCCCCCGGCAAGGTGGTCAAAAAGACCGACAGTTGCTGCACCATGCCGCTTTGCGTGATCGACCAGGCCATCGCCGACGCCGCCCCCAGGATCAGCAAGATGGCACCCGACAGCGCGGCGGTTTCCACCAGCATGTCGTAGAACTTGCGCACCCCGATGCCGCCGTACATCACCTGCCCGATGATGAGCGCATACAACACCGCAATGGTCGACACCTCGGTGGCCGTGGCCACGCCCCCGCCCACCGCACTGCGGATCAGAAAGGGCAGCACCAGCGCAGGCCCGGCCACCAGCAGAAAACGCCCCACGACCGCCAGCGGCGCACGCTTGGCGCCGTCGGCATGTTCATGCCGCGCCTTCCAGCGGGCCAGGATCACCAGCGTGCCCAGCAGCACACCGGCCACCACGAAACCCGCGTTGAACAAGCCGGCAATCGACACGCCTGCCACCGAGCCCAGCACGATCAGCACAATGCTCGGCGGCACCGTGTCGGCCATGGCCGCGCCCGTGGCCAGCAGTGCCACCATCTCCTTGGGCTTGTTGCCTCGGCGCTTCATCTCGGGGAACAGGGCTGGCGCCACTGTGGCCATGTCCGACACCTTGGAGCCGGAAATGCCCGACACGATGAACAGCGAACCCAGCAGCACATACGACATGCCGGCTTTCACGTGCCCAATCAGCGAGCCCAGAAAGTCCACAATGGCTTTGCCCATGCCCGTCGCATCCAGGATGCAGCCCAGCAGCACGAAGATCGGCACCGACACCAAAATGATGCTGGACATGCCTTCGTCCATGCGGCCCACCACAATCAGGAGCGGCACCTGGGTGGTAAAAGCCAGGTAGCTCAGCGCCCCCAGCCCAAAACAAAACGCAATGGGCACACCGGCCATCAGGCCCAGGGCCACGACACCAACCAGAAAGATCAGCATGTTCCAGCCGCCCAACGCAGGCAGGCTGTCACGCAGACCGTAAAACACGGCCGCGGTACCGGCGACCAGCAGCACCGCCGTGCCCAAGGCACGTGCCGGCACGGTCTTGGCGGCATAGGCCAGCACGATGGCCAGCATGGTGGCCAGCCCAAAGGGAATGGCCGCCACCCGGAAACTGTTGGGCATGTCCAGCGCGGGGGTGCGGATGAACCACTCTTCTTGCGTGTATTCCCAGGCAAAAGGCAGCAGCGCCACCAAAAAGGCGGCCACCGCAGCCAAGGCCAAGCCATGCACATACGGCCGCCAGCGTTCGGGCAGGCGGTCCACCACCAGCGTCAGGCGCAGGTGTTCGTTGCGGTGCATGGCCAGTGCCGCACCGATCATGGTGACCCAGATGAACGAGATCGAGACGACCTCGTCCACCCAGACGATGGGCTTGCCGATCACATAGCGCGTGAGCACGGTGGTCAACAGCAAACCAATGATGGCCACCATCAGAACCGCCGAAACGGCCTCCAGGGGCGCCATCCAGCGCGACAACATGCGTTCGCTGGCCACCGACTCCTCGGGCCTGGCTTCAGAATAAAGTTCCCCGCCCAAGGGCAGGTCGGTGTCAACGGACGACATGGTGCGCGGTCACTCTCTTGTGTTTTTCTCTAGGGCGATGGGAGACATCAACCCAGCTTGCCGCTGTAACGCTCCAGCAAGGCCCAGGCTTCGTCGCCGAACTTGGCCTTCCACTCGGTGTAGAAACCGGCCTGACGCAGGCGGTTGCGGAAGCTGTCGGCCTTGGTGGTGTTGAAGACCATGCCCTTGTCGGTGAGTGACTTTTGCAGCGTGGCGTTCATGGCGGCCACGTCGGTGCGCTGCTTCATGCCAGCGGCGTTGATGTGCTTGGCCACGATGGTGCGCAGGTCTTCGGGCAGGCGCTCCCAGGCGCGGCGGTTGGCGAGGAACCAGAAGCCATCCCACATGTGGTTGGTCACCGAGCAGTACTTCTGCACTTCGTTGAGCTTGGCCGTGTCGATGATGGCCAGCGGGTTTTCCTGGCCGTCGACCACCTTGGTCTGCAGCGCGGAGTACACCTCGGCGAAGTTGATCGAGGCGGGTGCGGAGTCAAAGGCCTTGAACATGGAGGTCCACATCGGCGACACGGGCACGCGGATCTTGAAGCCCTTGAGGTCGTCGGCGCTCTGGATCGGCTTGGTCGAGGAGGTGATCTGGCGGAAACCGTTGTCCCAGATCTTGTCCATGGCCACCAGATTGGCCTTGCTGATTTCCTTGCGCACATGGGCGCCCAGATCGCCGTCCATGGCTTTCCACACGGTGTCGTAGTCAGGGAAGGCAAAACCCAGGCCGGTGATGGCGGCACCCGGCACCAGGGTGGACAGGATCAGGCCGGACAGGGTGAAGAACTCGATGCCACCGGCGCGCAGCTGGCTGAGCATGTCGGTGTCGTTGCCCAGCTGGCTGGCCGGGAAGATCTGGATGTCCACACGGCCCTTGGTCTCGGCCAGGATGGCCGCGGCCATTTCCTTGGCGCGGATGTTCATCGGGTGGGTCACCGGCAGGTTGTTGGCGTACTTGTAGGTGAACTCGGCCTTGGGCTGGGCCAGCACCTGGGTCACAGGCAGGCTGGCAACCGAAGCGGCAGCAGCGCCGCGCAAAACGGAACGACGGGAAAGGGTCATGGTGGTCTCCTGGGTTGAACTCATGTGTTGTTGAAAAATCAGCGCACGGCCAAGGGCGTCAGGTCGCCCCGGTCGTACAGCATCTGGCGGACATCTTTCTTCGTGATTTTGCCGTAGCCGGACTTGGGCAAGGCGTCCCAGAAAAAGACATGCCGTGGCCAGCGGTACTTGGCACAGCGGCCGTCCAGGTGTTGCAGCAGCGCTTCGGCCGTCAGGGCCGCGTCGCGGCTCACCACCACGGCCACCCCGACCTCGCCCCATTTCTCGTCGGGCACGCCGAGCACGGCCACCTCGACCACCCCCGGGTGGGTCAGCAGCACTTCCTCGACCTCGCGCGGGTAGA
>JACCDU010519742.1_pt1 | contig 18080 bp, 17 predicted proteins | sample 7446081 | NCBI WGS metagenome assembly JACCDU01 (sample SAMN15323447, study PRJNA562643) | freshwater metagenome | isolation source: river surface water | place: USA:Blue River Watershed | collected 2017-08-17
CTACCCTGTGATTGGGCACTTGCGTTTCATGCTTGAAACCATTCGGCCTGAAATTCGTCAGTACTTCCTAGAGTCTGAAACCGAGGCCGCCCCTTTTTCTCGCGCTCAGCGCACCTTGGTTTACTCGCGCGCCAAAGGCGCTTCAGACAAGCGCCCATTTGGCACACAACTCGATGTGCGTGCTGTTGGCTATGAGTGGATCAACCATTCCATGGCTCCGTCGCAACTGCACAACCACGACTTTCGGGTTCAAGTTGGTGGCAGCGCTTGCACACAGCCCTACAGCATCAGCCTATTTAATGTCTCGGCCATGAGCTTTGGTGCACTCAGCGCGAATGCGGTGTTGGCACTCAACTTAGGCGCCAAGATGGGTGGTTTTGCACACGACACGGGTGAAGGCTCCATCTCGCGTCACCACCGCACACATGGCGGCGATTTGATTTGGGAAATCGGCTCAGGCTACTTTGGTTGCCGCGACGCAACCGGACACTTCAGTCCTGAACGCTTTGTCGAAAACGTGCGCTCACCCCAAGTCAAAATGGTGGAAATCAAACTCAGCCAAGGCGCCAAGCCCGGACATGGTGGCGTCTTGCCAGGCCCCAAAGTGACGGAGGAAATTGCCGAAGCACGGGGTGTGCAGATTGGCGAAGACTGTATTTCTCCCGCCAGCCACAGCACTTTTTCAAACCCGTTGGAGATGATGGCGTTTGTCCAGCAGCTGCGCACCTTGAGCGAAGGCAAACCCGTGGGCATCAAGCTGTGCATTGGTCATCCCTGGGAATGGTTTGGCATCGTCAAAGCCATGCTGGAAAGCGGGATTCGCCCCGACTTTGTCGTCGTCGATGGCGCCGAAGGCGGCACGGGAGCTGCACCCCTGGAGTTCTCTGATCACATCGGCATGCCCTTGCAAGAAGCCCTGCGCTTGGTCCACAACACCTTGGTTGGCGCTGGCTTGCGCGATCAAATCCGTATCGGCGCCAGTGGCAAAATCATCAGTGCTTTTGACATTGCACGCGCCCTGGCCTTGGGCGCTGACTGGTGTAACAGTGCGCGCGGTTTTATGTTTGCCTTAGGGTGTATCCAAGCGCAGACTTGCCATACAGGCAACTGCCCCACCGGCGTGACCACGCAGGACCCACAGCGCCAAATGGCCTTGGTGGTACCCAGCAAAGCCGAGCGCGTGCACAACTTTCACACCCACACTTTAGAAGCACTGCAAGAGCTGATGGAAGCCTCCGGCCTCCAACAACCCAGCGACATCACGCCACGCCACATCATGCGACGGGTGAGTGAGACACAGACTTTGCACCTGTCAGAGCTGATTGATACCGTGCCAGCTGGCGCCCTGTTACAAGACGACCTGAGTCGCTTGCCCTCTGTCTACCGCGACTGGCAGTTGGCCAGCGCAACACAGTTTGGTCTCCAAACCCACTAAGGGGTTACTGATCACTGGACCGTAGAAGCAGGTACGCGTGGGTACTGAATTGGGCGGTCCCGTTGTACAGGCGCCGCTTGTGCTGCCGACGCTGCGGCTGCAGCCGAAGCCGCCGATGCAGCTGCCGCACGGGCTTTTTCGGCCGCACGCTCGGCATTCGCGACACGCTCAGCAGCACGCTCTGTAGCGGCGCGGTCAGCCGCTGCTTTAGCCGCTGCCGCTGCGGCACGTTCAGCCGCTATTTTTTCGGCTGACTTCTCTGGTGCCGGTGCCGATGCTGGAGCTGCACGCATCGCCGCCGCTTTTTCAGCCGCTGCTTTTTGTGAGGCCAAGCGCTCAGCCGCAGAAGCCTTTTCGGAAGCGGCTGCTTTTTCAGCGGCACGCTCTGCCGCTGCCGCTGCGGCCATGGCCTTGTCTGCCGACTTCTCGAGTGTCTTCACCGCAGCTTGCTCAGCCGCAGACTGTGACTTTTCACGCGCTTGCAAACCTGCGCTCACATCACTTCTGAGTTTTTGGATCTCAGCCATCAAGGCCAAGGTGCTGGGGCCGTTGGCAGGTGCTGCCGCAGGTTGACGTGACGCGGACGTTTGACTCAAGGTTTGCACCTTCGCTTCCATCGCCTGCAACTGTTTTTGCATGGCTTGGAACTGCGCTTCGGTCGCTTTGTTCGATTGGGTGGCAATGACCGTGGGCATGCCTGTCAACACTTTGTTGAGCTCTTCGAGTCGACTTGCCACCTGAGTTTGGGTGGTATTCATCGCCTCTTGCTTTTCAGTAATTTCTGAAAAATCAGAATTGGTTTTACCAATCGCGGTCAAGCTGGCATCGACTTCGATCACGCGTTTGGCCATGGCGTAAATCATGGTGTCGAGTTCTTTGATGGACTTGGTCATCTTGAGCGTGACCGCCAAAAATACCCCCATGGCCACCACCAAACACGCCACAAAAGCCGCCAGTGTGATGCGCGAGTGCAGCACATTGCGACGGTTGGTTTCTTGAATCTTGGCTACCACCGCGCGCATGGTCGCGCTGACGTCGGCCGCAATCGAGGCCGAACGCGTCGACACCTCGGCTGAATCGAGCACCACCGAGGTCAGTTCTTCGATTTGGCGTGCGACTTCGTTGCTGTCCATCGTCTGATTGGCCAGCTCGGTCAAGCGCTCAGCAGTTTCCTCCACATCCAAATGTGGCGTTGCCGCGTCGTCTGTGGGTTGTTGGGAATCCGCCATATTCAAACCTTTGATCTAATTTCGAGCTGATCCAGTCGCTCGTTGAGTCTCTTGATGTCCGCGGTCAATGTATCTATACGGACCTGAAACACCTCGAACAAATGATCGGCTTGAACTGGCAGCACTTGAGTTTGAAGCTCGGATTCATCCAACGCCACCGCCTCTGCAGAACCGTCTTCAACCCCTGTTAAATCTTCAGAGGCCATGATTTCTGAGGCTTCTGAACGTTCTGGTGCGTGCGCCACTTGGTCCATCAAGGTGGGGACTTGGGCCAACTCCGAAGCCGTCAGGCTTTGCACCTCGGCATCCAAATCGGGGACTTTCAACTTGGGCAGCTGCTCGGGTTGGTAGCCTGGCTCAAAGGCAGGAACGTCGTCAATGACGCTTTGGGTCGTGTCGTGATCGGGGCGGATCACGCTGACTTCTTCTGATTTCATGACTTCATTCCTCACCTCAGCCTCAAGGCTTTGTAAATTGGGCTTTCAGTGACTTGGCACTGCGCAGCCATCCTTTGGCCAAGACAGGGCTCGACTGCATGAATGCATCGGCCTCAGCCTTGGTCGCCCAAGGACCTGCCACCAAGATGAAATACCGTTTTTTGCTGTCCTTTTTGTAGACACGCAGCACGCGCGCTTTGGCATACAGCGTTTGCGCACGTTTGAAGGCCTGGGTTTCTTCTTCGGTGTCAAACGCCGCCAACTGCACCACATAGCCGTTGGCTGGCATTTGGTTCACCCATGCCTCATCTGACTTGGTATCGGCTTCTTTGGCATTAGGTTTAGCGGTATTTTTGTCAACGGGTTCAGCCGGGGCTTTCGTCTCAGGCTTGGACGCAGAGGCTGGGGCGGCCACCACAGCGGCCGAGGCTAAAGCCTCTGTGGCAGGTGCCAGCACTTTGACAGGCACGGGCGACGAAGCGCTGACCAAAGACTCTTTGGGGTCGAGTGCTGCGCTGGCAGGCATCGCTTGCGCCGCACTGGCCGCAGACGCAGCGCTGGAAGCCACCTCTTGCGCGGCCGAGGCCGCTGCCTCGCTCGCTGCTTGCAAAGCCGCCGCACTGGCCGCCGCCTCGGCAGGCGCGGCCACCGCAGGGGTACCACGCAGCAGGTATTTTTTGAACTGTTCGACTTCGCTGCGCACCAAGTCCTGGTACATCACCGCAAACACACCGGCAGACAACAGGAACAAGATAAACACCCAGCCCCAACTGATGCTGCGGGCCGGACGTTTGAACATGTCAACGTCGGTAGGTGAAGCTTCAGAAGCGGCACCCATTTCATGCAAAGCAGGTTCACGCGACAACTCCGGCGCCGAAAGCGGCGATGCCGCCACTGACACAGGGGCTGTCACAGCAGCAACAGGCGTCGCAGCAGCCAGGGTGTTGGCAAAAGAAGGGGTACTTGCGGGAACACCAGGCGATGTGGGTGCGGGCAGCAAAGAATCCGGGGTGAGCACTGGTTCTTGGCGTTTGCCAAAACCGGGCACACGCCAAGAGGTTTTGGTAGGAATATTCAGCAGCTGTGCCACAGGCGTGACTTCGTCACGCAACACTGGGGGCTCAAGACTGGGCTCAGGATCTGAACGCACCCAGTCGTCCCCCAAATTGCTCTTAGGTTCGCCGGCTTGGGTTTCGACTTCCCATTCGACCAAACTCTTGCCAAAGGCTTGCAGTTTGTTGCGGTAATTGCCAGAGCTGTTGATGAGCAAAATCACTGTGATGTTGCTGGCTGGAAAGCCATTGACTAAACGAGCCAACAGCTGCAGCTCAAAGTCTTGCATCAAGATCGAATCACGAAACACCAAGTAACGACGTGGGGCGTGTTTTTTGTCTTTTTCGAGCGCCTGGTTGAGCGTGAGCTCAGACAAAATTTCGTTGAATTTTTGAACCAAGCGTTCAGAGTTGGTGGAAGAACAAAACTCGACTTGGCCATCGCCCTGGGCCAGCAAGCGTTCTTCAAACAAATCACCATAAAAATCGAGCACCTTGTCATGCTCGCTGAGCACGGCCAAATTGGTACTGCCCTCCTTCAAAGACTTGAGGAGGATCTCAAAACGCAACCGGTCACCGGGGCTTTGGAAAATATCTGTCATGCGCGCTTCAGCTCATCTCAGGAGTTCATCAAAACGCCATTGGCGTCGAACTTCATCTCATCAGGGATGGATGGTGTGGGTTTGACCACTTCCTGGCCACGACCATACGACTGGTTCAGGCTGAACACATAGGCAATGACCTGCGCAACCGCGTGGTACAGAGCCTCTGGGATCGGATGATCCAGCTTGGTCGTGAAGTATAAGGCGCGAGCCAGCAAAGGCGCCTCAAAAAGATAAACACCGTGCTCTTTGGCTTCTTCACGGATACGGGCAGCCAGCCCGTCTTCACCCTTGGCCACCAACAGCGGCGCACCATCGCCCGTGGGGTCATACGACAAGGCAACCGCAAAGTGGGTTGGGTTGGTGATGACGACATCGGCGTCTTTCACCTTGCCCATCATCTTGTTTTCCAAAATTTCGCGTTGACGGCGGCGAATTTGGCCTTTGACCTCGGGGCTACCTTCTGAGTTCTTCATCTCATCGCGCACCTCTTGCTTGGTCATTTTCAATTTCTTGTTGAGCTGATGACGCTGCACAGGCACATCCACCAAGGCCACCAACACCAGGCCTAAGCTCAGCCAAAAGCAAGCATCCACAATGATGGTGCCCGCTACCTTGACGGCTTGGCCCAAATCCATTTGGGAAATATTGGTCAGGTCGTTCAAGTTGTTCATGATCGAGATCAGCAAGATCGCACCAACCACCAAAAACTTGGCCACTGACTTGGCCAAGTTGATCAATGCATCAGGGCCAAACATGCGCGCCAAACCTGCCATCGGATTGAGCTTGCTGAACTTGGGCAACACCATCTTGGGTGAAAAAATAAAGCCGCCAGCTAGCGTGGTCGACAACACTGCGATCACATACAGCACGCACACCAAGGGCAACACAATCAGCAAACCATCGACGATGGAGCTGCCGAAAATGGCCGGTAGCAACTCAGGTTTGTCGATGATACGGCGGTCAAACTGCAGCTGGTACTTGAACAAATTGCCCATGCTGCTGAACAGGTACTGCCCCATCATGGTGAAAAACAAGGTCGCCACCACCATCATGGCGGCAGGAGCCAGCTCTTGGGAGCGTGCAATTTGCCCGTCTTCACGGGCTTTTTTCAGCCGCTGCGCCGTCGGTTCTTCGGTTTTGTCTTGGCCGCTTTCTTCTGCCATGTCAGCTTCCTAGGAAAGTGCGAAGCACAGAGAAAGCTTGGGCCCAGACCCACTGCACACGGGCCACGTTGTTTCCCATCGAGAAGATGAGAATCACAAAACCGGTCAGGATCAGCGCTGGAAAACCCACCGTGAAAATATTCAAACTGGGGGCTGCACGGGCCACAAAGCCCAGTCCGACGTTGATGAACAGCAAGGTCATCATCACGGGCAAGGCAATCAACAAAGCGCCCAAGAACATCATGGCGCTCCAGTGAATCATCTTGCCCAACATGTCTTGGCTGAAAAACTCTTGGCCAATCGGGATCAAGCTGAACGATTCGAGCACCAGACCAAACACAATCAAGTGCCCGCCCATGCCCAAAAACACCAGAGTGCCTAGGATGTTGAAAAACTGCGACAGCACAGGCACGTTGCCCATGTTGGGGTCAATCATGTTGGCAATCGTCAAACCCATGGAGGCGGAAATGGCCTGACCCGCCACAACCAAAGCAGCCGAAGCGACTTGAAACACCAAACCCATGGTGAAGCCAATCAAAATTTGACGCGCGATTTCCATCAAACCGTCAGCAGTGACGGGGTCAATGCGTGGAATGTCAATTTGCTGCGACACAAACAAGGCCATCGCAAAGCCCAGCAACAGGCGGATGCGCATGTTGACGGCACGAATCGAAAAAATAGAGGTGAACGCTAAAAACGCCGACAAACGCAGCATCGGCCAGATGACGACCAGAAACTTGTCAAGAATGTCGATCAGCGAAGCGTTCATGGCCTGTGCTTACATGAACAAGCTGGGAATGCGAGTGAAGATGCCCTTGGTGTAGTCCACCATGGTGTTGATCATCCAGCCGCCGGCCAAGGACATGGTCAAACCCACGGCCAAGATCTTGGGAATGAAGCTCAAGGTCTGTTCGTTGATGGAGGTAGCGGCTTGAAAAATACCGACCACCAAACCCACGATCAACCCCACCCCGAGCAAGGGCCCCGAGATGATCATGGTCATCCACAAGGCTTGACGGGCTAAATCGACAACGGCTGCGCTATCCATGAGACGGCTCCTTAAAACACAAAGCTGTTGGCCAGCGACGCCATCAACAGCGTCCAACCATCGATCAACACAAACAACATCAACTTGATGGGCATGGAGATGATCATGGGCGACAACATCATCATGCCCATGGACATCAGCACACTGGCGACGATCAGGTCAATCACCACAAAAGGGATGTAAATCAGAAAACCAATCGTGAAGGCGCTCTTGATCTCGGAGGTAATGAAGGCAGGCATCAAGGTGGTGAAGGGCACTTGGGCCGAGTCTTCCAACTCGCGGCGGTTGGCGATTTGCATGAACATGGCAATGTCGTCTTCACGGGTTTGCTTGGTCATGAAGTCACGCACAGGCGCTTCGGCTTTCATCAGGGCTTTGTCAAAGTCGAGGTTGCTGTTCATGTAGGGGCCAATGGCCTCTTTGTAAACCTGCTCAAACACAGGCGACATGATGAAGAAGGTCAAAAACAAGGCCAAGCCCACCAACACGGTGTTGGGCGGCGTTTGTGCCGTGCCCAAGGCCTGGCGCAGAATAGACAACACGATGATGATGCGCACAAACGACGTCATCATCAGCAGCATGGAGGGCAGCAGCGTCAGCGTGGTCATCAAGCCCAGCAATTGCAGGCTCATGCTGTATTGCTGACCGGCTTTGCCGCCACTCACGTTGACCAAAGGAATGCCTTGCGCATGCGAAACCATGGGCAAGCCTGCCAACGCCACCAAGAGCAAAGCCAAGATGACGTAGAGAATTTTTTTGGTGATGGGCTTACGCAGCATCGGAAGACTCCTGCGCCCATGTATGCAGCGTTTTCACCTCACCGGGGCTGACGCTGGCCAGCACCATTTGGTTGTCCACTTGAATCAACACCATCTTGTGTTTCAGGCTCAAAGGCAGGGCCTCCAGCACTTGAATGCGGCGCTCGCCTTGCATCGTGCCTGCGAGTCCTTTGTTGCGCTTGACCCACCACAACGCGCCACCCAACAAGGCGAACACACTCAGTGTGCTGGCAATGAATTGGACCCAATCGAAACTTTGCATGATGAATTTCCTGTGCGCGATGACGGTTTTTTGACACGGGACGTGCCTGTATGCAGAGGTATTGCAATGCCCATGCCAGCTCTTTTTGGCACGTCCCGGCAACGCTATAGTTCGGTCATGCGCACCCTACAAGCCCTCTTTCTCTCAGCCGCCCTGCTCTGCACATCTGGCGCCCATGCCAACACCTGGACGCCCGTGGGTCTGTTTGACATCGGCACGTTCTATGTGGATTTAGACAGCATGACGCGCGCGGGTGACCACCGCAAGGTCTGGACATCGCTGGATTACCGCAATCCGCAAACCCACCAACACAGCAAAAAGTTTTACAAATCGACCCGCATGCAAATGGAGTTCGATTGCAAAGACCAAACCGTGCGCAGCTTGTCACTGTCGTACCACACGGGGGTGCGCTTGAGTGGCGAAGTGTTGTCGACCGAAGGCGTGATTGGCCCGTTCGAACCCGTGCCGCCGGAGACCCCGATTTTCAAAATCATGCGCTTGGTCTGCTGAGCAACATCACACCATGGGGTTGATCCGCGACTTGATCCATGCGGGCGGCACAGGCGGCCTGAACTGGCATGTGCATGCCCACTACGCGCGCAAGCGCTGGCAACCCACGGTGGATTTGCTCGATGCGTTTTTGGCACAGGTGCGCCCCCAAGCCGAGCATCTGTTGCTGATCGGGTGCAGCGCCGGTTGGATGATGCCGCCGAGCTGGCTGGCCCGTTTTGAGCGCATCGATGCCTACGACATTGACCCCCTCGCCGCCACCCTGTTTCATTGGCGCCATGGTCGCCACTTGCGCCAGCTGGGTGTTCAGCTCACGCACCACCGGCAAGACGCACTGGCCGCACTGCCCGGGTTGCTGCAAGAACATCCGCAAGCCTGTGTGTGGTTTGACAATGTCTTGGGCCAACACCGTTACCGCGTGCGCGATGAGATACGGGTCGAACAAGACCTCGCAGCCTTGAAGCACACCCTGCGCGGACGCCACTGGGGCAGTGTGCACGATGTGTATTCCGGCCCCACCGATGGCCGCGCCTTGGCCCATGACTGGCGCAGTTGGCCACACAACGAAGTGCCAGCCCACGCCGTGGCAGACAACTTTGCACAAACCTTGTTGAGCCACGTGGGCGCCAAAGACGTGTGGCAAGACCACCTGACACGCGAGGTGTTTGCCCCCGACACACCCACCACCTTGATCCCTTGGGCGTTCAAGCCCAACTACTGGCATTGGCTGCAAGCGGGTTGGGTTGCTGCGTATTAAGCAGCGGCCAAATTAACTGCGCATGTTGTAGAGCATCACGCCCGCCGCGTCCATCTCGCGCTGCTCGCGTCGCAGGGCATGTTCGCGCACCCGCTTGAGGTCTTGCTCCATCAAGGTTTCCATTTGAATCCGCTTGTGCTCCGCGCTACGCAACGCCGACTTCAAGGCATCGAGTTCGCTATTAGCGATTTGCAAATCCTGGTCCACCCGCATGATCAGGGATTGGAGCTGCTGCATGAAACCCCGAAAGTTCAAAGTCTCGGCCATGCTGTGCGGCCTACTCTCGGCCTCGCGTGAGCGACGCACATAGTCTTCGTAGAGAATTTCCATGCGTGCGCGACTTTGCTGCAAATGCGCCACACGCTCGCGACCTTTGACCACGGCAGCTGCCGCTTCATCGCATTTTTCTTTGGCTTTTTTGGCCAACACGGGCCAGGCGGCGCGCGGCTTCATGACAACATGCTACGCAGCTGATTGCGTGTGACCTCATAGTCTTCGGCCACATGCATGTCTTGGCGCAAGAACATCAGCATCTGCTCGCGCAAGCGGATGGCTTCGTCCAACTCATGGTTGGTGCCTGCCTCGTAGGCGCCCACTTGCACCAGGTCTGCATTTTGTTGGTACACCGACCACAAACGACGCAGCTTGTTGGCTAGCCGCAGATCATCGCCATTGACCAAGGTTTGCATCACCCGAGAGATCGAGCCATTCAAGTCAATCGCCGGGTAATGCGCTTGGTCGGCCAAGCGACGTGACAGCATCACCTGGCCATCCAACGAGGCACGGGCAATGTCCACAATCGGATCGGAAGCATCATCGCCTTCGGCCAACACGGTGTAAATCGAGGTAATCGAACCAAAGCCGTGGCGACCCACACCACCGCGTTCAATCAAGTTAGGTAGCAAGGCAAACACAGACGGTGGATAACCTTTGGCTGTGGGCGGTTCACCAATGGCCAAACCAATTTCGCGTTGTGCGTGGGCGACGCGGGTCAAGCTGTCACACAGCATGAGCACGTTTTTTCCTTGGTCTCGAAAGTACTCGGCAATCACATGCGTCATGTGCGTGGCTTTGAGGCGCAACACCGGCGACACGTTGGCAGGTGCAGCCACCACCACCGATTTGGCTAAGCCTTCCGCACCCAACGACTCGGAAATGAAGGCTTGCACCTCACGACCGCGTTCGCCGATCAAACCAATCACCACCACATCGGCTTTGGTGAAACGGGTCAACATGCCCAAGAGCACGCTTTTACCCACGCCAGAACCAGCCACCAAGCCAATGCGTTGGCCTCGTCCAATGGTCAGCGCGCCGTTGATGGCTTTGACGCCCACATCCAAGATACTGTTGATGGGGCCGCGCTCCATCGGATTCAAAGGTTCACCCAACAGGCTCATGTGATCGGGCAAATGGGGCAAGGGCTTGCCATCCAAGGGCTGGCCACGGCCATCAATCACGCGACCGAGCAAACCATCACCCAAGCGCACTTGGCCGGAGTTGTTCATCACCCGCACCGTGTCGCCTGGGCCCACACCCACGGGGTCGGTGAAAGGCATGAGGTAGAGGGTTTTGTCGTTGAAGCCTACCACCTCGGCCTCGATGCGGTGGCCGCGTTGGCCAATCACTTCGCAGCAGGCGCCCAAAGGGGCCATGATGCCGCGCGTCTCCAAGGTCAACCCGACCAAACGCACCAGCGTACCGCTGCGTTGAGGTTCGGGCACACGCAGCTTAGGCAAGCTACGCTGTACTTCTTGGTCAAAGTCGAGCATGCAGGGCTAACGGTTATTTGATTTCAATCATGCTGCGAATCACAGCGGCCACGCGGTTTTGATCGGTTTGCACAACCATCCGCACCACACCCACTTTGTCTTCGTAGCTGTTAGCGTTGTTGAGCAGCTCCGGTGGAATGGTCGGCTTCTTGGCCTTTTGTTGTTCTTTCTTCATGCGTGCTTTGATTTCGGCCAAAGACTCGCCTTCGCGAATTTCAATTTCGCCAGGTGCCAAGTCGGCCTCTTCCTCACCGGCTGCGGCTTCGTCTGTTGCGCCATCGGCGCCAAGCACGTTGTCGTCGGCAGGTGCATCGACCACATCGCCAGTTGCGGGCAAGGGATTGCCATTTTCATCCAAGGCTTGGGCAGCATCGGCTGTTGCTTCTTCTGCCACAGGCTCTGGGGCGACTTCGGGTTCGGGCACCACCACGGGTTGTGGCTTGGGCTTGGGTTTGTCGGGCAACTGCAACAGCAACTGTTGAAAGCGGATCTTGTCGCCACGTTGTGCTTCGGCCAATTCGGCGGCGCGCATCATTTCGTATTCGACGGCTTCAATGGCCGCCTTTTGCAAGTCTTCTGTGCTGAATGGGCCAGCAAACATATGCAACACAAAGGGACGGATCACAGTCACCACGATGACCATGAAAATCAGCCCCATCAGCAGGGTATTGATGACGTCAGGAATGAACATCGTTGGGCTCCACGTCTTCGACTTCGGGTTCAGATTCAGATACTTCGACTTCGGGCTGGGCCAAGGCGGACTTGGCGCGCCAGTCTTCCACGTCCACCAACAGGGAACGGGCTAATGCTTCTAAGCGATGTTCGACCAAGTCTTCCACCACGGTGTCGTTGGCAAACAAACGCACGCTGCCAGGCTTCATGCCCTTGACAGCGTCCAAGCGCATGCCCGCCACCAGAGCGCTGTCTTGGGCTTGCAAACGCTCTTTGTCTTGCGGGTTGAGCTCGACCACCACCGCGCCTTTGGCGGGGTGGTCGAGTTCATCCAAGCACCGCTGCACCAAGCGCTCAATCGCTTCGGTGGAGGTGCTGAGTTCTTTCATCACCACGTGTTCGGCCACATGCAGGGCCAAACGCTTCAAAGGTTCAAAAAACTTTTTCGGGTCTTGCAACAAGGCGTTTAAATCGTGCGTCACCGCCGACAACACAGCACATTGGGCCGCAACTTCTTGTTGCATGGCTTCGCGTGCTTGGCGCTCGCCTTGCTCAATGCCTTGCGCCAAACCTTGGGCGAACTGCGCTGCTTCGCGTTGCGCGACTTCTTCTGGGTCAATGCCGACCACTGTGACAGCAGGTACGGGCGCTTGCGCGAGCAACTCGTCCACTTCAGCCCCTAGGGCTTGTGGTTCACCGGCGTTGTCGTCGGTGATGAGTTCGCTTTCTGCCAAATCTGGTTCAACCTGCTCTGACGCAGCGTCTACAACTTCCTCAGCTTCTGTTGCTTCGAGATCGGGATCTGATTCCAACAAAGCGTCTTCGGGCGCTTGTGCTTGCACAAGGTCTTGCGAATCTTGGTCGTCTGCTTGGGCATCATCACCGGCATCCGCGCTGGCCTGAGCCTCAGACTCACTCACATCTTCATGTTCGTGTGAGGTGTCGGCCTCTGCCGCTACCTCTGGCTCTGCCAGCACATCCGTGGCTTCGATCACAGTCAACTGCGCGTCTTGCACATCCGCTTGATCTTCTGCGTCTTGAGGTTCAGCCTTGCGCGACGTTGTCATCGTGACGGGCTTGACGCCGTACACATCCATCACAAAAGGCAAATGGGCATTGGGTGATTCGGGTTCACGTCGCTTGGCATCGTCAACCGCGAATCCTTCTTCGCCATCAGTCTCACCCATGAGTCTGAGGGTGGTTTTTGATTTTTCTGACAGCGGCATGGACACCGTTTGGTAACGGTCCTGCGCAAAACCGGCTGACGGGGGCTTGAAACCACCCTCAGCAAACCCAGGCCCTTCTTGCTGCGTCCACTGGGTCGCAGCAAAGCCACGGCTGGTGTCATCTGACACCAAGCGCGCGTTCGGCTGCCACGGTTTGGCAGACCGAGAAGGGGTGGGTTGATTAAACAAAGTCTGCGCCGCCCAAGATCAACTCGCCCGAGTCCGACAGCTTGCGCGCCATGCGCATGATCTTCTTCTGAGCTTCTTCCACATCGGCCATGCGTTGTGGGCCTTTGGCTTCCATGTCGTCGCGGAACATGCCACGCGCACGTTCAGACATGTTGTCAAAGAAGCGGTCTTTACAGCCGTCGCTGGCACCCTTGAGGGCCATCATCAACATGTCAGGCTCCACAGCGCGCATGAGCACCTGGATACCTTTGTTGTCGACACTGACCAAGTTCTCGAAGGTGAACATATTGTCTTGAATCTTGAGCATCAAATCGGGGTCGAGTTCGTTCAAGCCACTCATGATGCTGGCTTCCAGCGCGGTCTTGGTCAAGTTCATGATCTTGGCTGCCGCTTGCACACCGCCAAAACTCGACGACTGGGCCGACGCGCTCTTGGAGAATTGCTGCTTCATGATCGCTTCCAACTCGGCCATGGCCGAGGGTTGCACAGTGTCCAAACTGGCCACGCGCTGAATCACTTCTGGGCGCACATCGGGTGGCAAATAGTTCAGCACATCGGCCGCCACTTCGCTCTCTAGCAGCGACAAAATAATCGCCACCACTTGGGGATGCTCGCCATTGATCATGTCGGCAATGCCGCGTGCGTCCATCCAGGTCAAGATGTCCAAGCCCTTGGTGCCTTGGCCCGGCATGATGCGGCCCAACACAGAAGCCGCTTTGTCGTCGCCCAGGGCGCGACGCATCACGTTTTCCACGTAATCGGTGTTGCCCATGCTGAGGGTGGATTGCTTTTTCAAGTGCTCCACAAACTCGTCGAGCACCACGTTGACCGCCTCTTGCGAGAAGTCAGCCACCGACACCATGGCAGCGCCCAGTGCTTGCACTTCTTTGGGGTTCAAAAATTTGATGATGTCTGCTGCTTGGTCTTCGCCCAAGAGCAACATGAGCACAGCGGCACGCTGGGTAGATGTGATCGATGCCAGCTCAGCCCTGAGCGCATCGGTCATCACAATGGAATCGTCGGCCATGATTTAGTCCTCAAATTTCTCTATTAAACGGGTGGCTTGATCAAGCCTTTGAGCACACCGGCCACACGGGTCGAGTCCTCAGCCACGATCATGCGGATCAATGCCACTTTATCGTCATACGAATTGGCCGTGTTGAGCAAGTCGGCCGAGATCGATTGTTTCTTCGGCTTCAAGCTCGCCATGCGGGCTTTGACTTCTTCCAGCGTTTCGCCTTCTTGAATTTCGATCTCTTGACCGGCCTCTTCACCCGTTTGAACAGCCTGCGCCAGTTGTGCGGCATGGGCCTCGGCTTTGGCTTTTTCAGCCTCTTCCGCGGCCAAGGCATCCGCAGCCACCTTGGCTTCAAAAGCCATTCTCGCTTCTTCGGCCATGCGAGCAGATTCTGCAGCGGCCTTCATGGCCTCTTCGCTGATACGGGCAATTTCGGCCTCGTGTGCCTCTTTGGCTGCCAAGGCTGAGGATTGTGCCGCAGCCGATTCGGCGGTGGCCACATCGATGGCCATCTTGGCCTCTAGGCTGGCTGCTTCTGCAGCGGCGGCAGCCACGGCGGCGGGGTCGATCGGTGGGGTGACCAAGCGGCGCACCATGGGGCGAACGACAGTCAACAACACGAGCAAGAAGATGCTGCCAATCACGCCTGCGTTGACCATGACTTGGTAGTTCTCATCGCGGTACCAAGGTATCGCGGTGGGATCAATTTGAGGCTCGAACTTGGTCGCTACCACGGTGACCACATCGCCACGGGTTTCGCTGAAGCCCACGGCGCCTTTGACCAATTGGTTCAAACGCTCAATTTCTTCTGGGGTGTAAGGGATAGAGGTTGGGGTAGAACCATCGGCGGCTTTTTCCACTTTGGCACCAGGCGGAATGGGACGCTCATTGATCAACACACCCACACCAATCTTGGTGATGTTGCCCATGGCACCTTTGGTGTGACGCACCGAGCGGTCGAGCTCGTAGTTTTTGGTGCTGCGGGCGGTGACTTGCACACCCTTTTCACTCACGCCCTTCAAGGGGTCAGCATTGGTTTGGGTGGTCGACTGGGGGTTGGTCGGTGTGGGAGGTGTGTTCGACAAAGAACCAGGAATACCAATCGCATCACGCAAGGTGTTGCGGTCTTCCACAAACAATTCAGAACGGGTTTTGGGGCCCTTGTCTTGGGAATCAAAGTCTTCGGTGGTGACTTCGGTTTGGGTGAAGTCCAAGGCCATGCTCACCTGCGCACTGACATTGCTCTCGCCCACGATGGGCGCCAACAATTGGATCAAACGGGTGCGGTACAAGTCTTCCATCTGCTGCTTTTGCGTCAGCTGGGCTGATGTCAAGCCCAAGGGCTGCTCAACCAACATCTCGTTCATCAAGCTGCCGAAGTTGTCCACCACGGACACGTTCTCAGGCGCCAAATAGGGCACGCTCGACGCCACCAACTGAATGATGGCTTGCACGTTGGCCGACGAAATGGTGCGACCTGGCAAACGGGTAATCACCACTGAAGCTTTGGTGGGCGCGCGGTCGCGCACAAACACACTTTGCTTGGGCGCGGCCAAATGCACGCGGGCGGATTTGATGCCGCCAATTTGCACAATGCTACGCGCCAGCTCTTGCTCCATCGCGTTGTTGTAGCGCACCTGCTCCATGAACTGGCTGGTGGTCATGGCGGGCATATCTTTGAGGTTGTCCATGCCCGACGCTTCGGTGCGTGGCAAACCTTTGGAAGCCAGCAACATGCGGGCTTCTTGGAAACGTGATGTCGGCACCGAAATTTGACCGGTGTTCACATCCACCTCGGGCTTGAACTCACCGGCCTTCAAGGCCTCGATGGCTTGTTGTTTGTCGGCATCACTGAGCATCAGCACCAAAGGACGGTAGGGCGTGGGTTTGAGCGACGTAAAGAACACCGCTACTGACAAGAGCAGCATGAAGATCACCACAAACGGCAAGGTTTTACGCACCGTGGGCTGACGCAAGATGTCGCCCACCAAAGCGCCGGGGCCTTCTTTGGCGTTGAGCCAACCTGCCACGCTGCTGGTGCCGCTGGTCTTGACAGCGGTGCTGCCAGCGCTCGACGCACCCTCGGCGTCCGGGACGTTGGACAGCGCCATGGGGTTCATGTTTAAGGTATCAGTTGCCATATCAGTCTCTCAGTCCAGCATCAAACCGGCATGTTCATGATTTCTTCGTACGCTTTCATCACTTTGTTGCGTACTTGCAGAGTGGCTTCAAAAGCCAGCGAGGATTTCTGCATGCTCAAGACCACTTCGGTCAAAGGCACTTCTTCGCCGCGGTCGTATGCGTCTTGCATGGCCGAGGACTTGAGTTGGGCGTCGTTGACGCTGTCAATGGCGTTTTTGACTGAATCAAAAAATGTCGGTTGTCCGACCTTGGTGGCAGCGGGCTCGTTCACCGTCGTGGTGTTGCCCAGTGACTGCGCCTGATGAGCACGCAGCGTTTCCAACATCGATTGGATGTTGCTGTTTGAGATGCGATCGATCATGCGGACACTCCTTCAGACATACCGCGGCTGCGCAACTGCGCCAGCTTGTAACGCAGGGTGCGTGGGCTGATGCCCAATTTGGCAGCCGCTTCCATGCGGCTGTCAGTGCTTTGAATGGCGGCCATGATGACTTGGTGTTCGCTGGTCTTGACAGCGTCACCCAAATTAACAGGCGTCAACGGTTCAGCAGGCCGAATGGCGATTGGTGCAAAACCCCCAACTGCCTCAGAGTTGCCTACAACGTGAGGTGCTGGTATCTCAAAATCAGACATAACCACTTCGCGATCGGTCATTGCATCGTCAAACATCAAATGTGCGGGACTGATGGTGCGGCCCATGCAAAGGACCACGGCGCGTTGCACTACGTTTTCCAGTTCACGCACATTGCCAGGCCAAGGGTAGTTTTCCAACAAGGTTTGGGCTTCAAGCGTGACAGTGAACGGCAAATCGTTCTTGCTATGTCGTTTCAAGGACTGCAACACCAAGGGCATGATGTCGCCCGGACGGTCTTTCAGCGCTTGAATGCGCAAGCGGAAGGTGCTGATGCGGAAATACAAGTCTTCGCGGAATTCGCGTTGCTCGATCGCCAACTTCAAGTCTTTGTTGGTAGCGGCAATGACGCGTACATCCAAGTCAATGACGCCCTCGCCACCCAAGCGGTTGAGTTTTTTCTCTTGCAAAACGCGCAGCAACTTGGCTTGCAACTGCATGGGCATTTCGCCAATTTCATCCAAGAAGATGGTGCCGCCATGCGCTTGTTCAAACAAGCCTTTGTGTTCTTTCAAAGCGCCGGTGAAAGCGCCCTTCTCGTGACCGAACAACATGTCTTCGATCAAATGCTCGGGCATGGCCGCGCAGTTGAGGGCCACAAACGGGCCTTTGGCGCGTGGTGAAGATTCGTGCAGTACACGGGCCAACACTTCTTTGCCGGCGCCGGTAGGCCCAACCAACAAAGCGGTCACATCGGTTTGCGCCACGCGTTGGGCCAAGGCCAACAGATGTTGGCTGGTCGGGTCGACAAACACATAGCTCTTGGTTTTGAGCTCAGGGGCGTTGAGACCTTTGACAGCCTCTTGCCATGCACTGCTGGACCATTCGTCGGCAGGCAACACATGCAAAGCACCCAAGCGCATGGCATCAACTGCGACTTCCATGCGGCGGCGATCGACGCGGCACAGCACAGGTACGGTGTGACCGAGTTGCGCCACCAGGGTCTGCACTTCTTGCAGCAACTCGGCGCTATCGCCCAAGCGAATCACCACGGTGTGCGCACGGCGCAAAGCCAGCGTGAGGTCACCCAGGGTAGAAACAGTTTCCAAGCTGATACCGGCGGCACTCAGCTGGGCGCGATCTGCGGCGTCGAGTGGACTGAAAGGGTCCAACCACACAGCATGAATAACGTTGACAGAAGAAGCAATCACTTTGA
>JACCDU010825183.1_pt1 | contig 18033 bp, 13 predicted proteins | sample 7446081 | NCBI WGS metagenome assembly JACCDU01 (sample SAMN15323447, study PRJNA562643) | freshwater metagenome | isolation source: river surface water | place: USA:Blue River Watershed | collected 2017-08-17
ATCAGGCGTGTCGTGGCTTCCACCTTACCCGCGAAGGCGGCCAGAGACAACGCCGCATCATCCATGCGGTTGATGCGACCGGCCATGCAGTGCAGCTGACGCTCGAAGAAAAGGTGCGCCGCCACCCGAACATTACGCTGCTCGAGCATCACATCGCGATCGACCTGATCACCACCGACAAGCTCGGCATCAGGAATGGCGCACCGCACTGCCTGGGCCTGTATGTGCAGGATGTCAGCAGCAGCCAGGTCGACACCATCGCGGCCGACCAGACCGTGCTGGCCACCGGCGGCGCCGGCAAGGTCTATCTGTACACCACCAATCCGGACACCGCGACCGGCGACGGCATCGCGATGGCCTGGCGCGCGGGCTGCCGCGTGTCGAACATGGAATTCATCCAGTTCCATCCGACCTGCCTGTATCACCCGTATGCGAAGTCCTTCCTGATCACCGAAGCAGTGCGCGGCGAAGGCGGCCTGCTGAAGCTGCCGTCATCAGCCGGCGCAGCCGCCGGCCAGCGCTTCATGCCCGCGCATGACGAGCGCGCCGAACTGGCGCCGCGCGACATCGTCGCGCGCGCGATCGACTTCGAGATGAAAAAGCGCGGCCTAGATTATGTCGACCTCGACATCAGCCACCAGAGCCCCGAATTCCTGAAATCGCATTTCCCGACCATCTACGCGCGCTGCCTGGAACTGGGCATCGACATCACGAAACAACCGATCCCGATCGTGCCGGCCACCCACTACACCTGCGGCGGCATCGTCACCGATCTGAAGGGCCGCACCGACATCGATGGGCTGTATGCGGTCGGCGAGACTGCGTATACCGGGCTGCATGGCGCGAACCGGTTGGCATCGAACTCGCTGCTCGAATGCGTGGTGCTCGGCCGCGCCGCCGCACTCGACATCGAGAAGCAGGGCAAAGTAAAGCGCCCGGCGCTGCCGGCCTGGGACGAGAGTCGCGTCACCGATGCCGACGAAGAAGTGGTGATTACGCAGAACTGGGACGAGCTGCGACGCTTCATGTGGAATTTTGTCGGCATCGTGCGTACGACGAAGCGACTGGAACGTGCGCAGCACCGGATTGCGCTGCTGAAGGAAGAAATCAACGAGTACTACAGCAACTTCCGCATCACGCGCGACCTGATCGAACTGCGCAATCTGGTCGAAGTGGCGTCACTGATTGTCAGCAGCGCACTGCAGCGCCGCGAGAGCCGCGGGCTGCATTACAGTCTGGATTATCCGGACACCTTGCCGAAGGCGCTGCCGACGGTGCTGGCGCCGGCCAGAAAGACGCTGGCACGGCGCTGACGCACGTGCAATGAAATCGGTACAAAACGATTTTTCATTCAAACAGAGCGCGTCGAAGAAGCAATTCGCTTTGGGGAAAGCGCCAGCAAGACCGAATCACTGTGATGCCGCAGCCGGGTGATCAAGCACAATCGCCAATTCCCGGAAGCTCCTGATGGGCTTGAGCTCACTTTTAAACGCTTCCATTAAATAGTCGAATTCGCTTGGCTTGAGCATCCCTCGGGCGACGATGCAAGCCCTGAATTCCTTAAGACACGCATCATTTCCGCTGCCCATATGCAATACAAGAAAGGCAAAGGTCAACATCGAATCACAATGACTACGACGCAATTCAGCAAATTCGCCCAAGTCCTGAGCTGAGTTGAGAGCTTCCGAATGTCCTTGGCAGAGTGATCGAAAATCGCGCCGATTCTCAGGCATCGATAGCAACCATCGCTCGATCATTTGAGCAGAAACAACGATAAGATCGGAAGAATCAGATCGATGCTGCATCATTTCTTTTGAAAACGCGTACATGATCGCTGGCGCAATCACTGATCTGAGATCGCTGGAATGCCATGTTTCTCGCTTTATCTTGTGAGCTGTTTGAAAAAAATCTTCATAAAAGCCAGTATCGCCGGAAATCAGCGATGGCACACACATAAAATTCAGCAAAAATGTTCTTACTGAACTTGGCAGCAACATAAACGCTCTTGCATAGCTATCGAGCCTGAACCTTTCCGATTTCTGATAGCCATGATTCACGCCGAGTAATTCATGGATGTTGAAAATGATCGCCAGCATCTGCTCTGCAAGGCATACCTTCGTTTCCCTGCTGGCATCCCCTTGCGAGTCGGTAAAGCATGAAGAGGAAAATTTTTTAAAATCCTCATAAGCATTTGGCGGCAAGTCTGTAATGACTGAAGGCAAGCAACACATCACTAATGCAAAACGAAAAGCCGCCTCCTCTCTGACTGAAGGCGCATCCGTCGGAGAGGTCCCCATTGACGAACGAATATCTGATGAAGTATTCGAGACTGCTGCAATCGGCGCCTTCACCAACTCCTGCATTAGCTCGCCTCTCAGTTTAGGCGCAAATCGCTTGAAGAAATCCAAACTCTGCTGAAGCGGCGATGCAGACTTGATAGCCTCATCGAATTCCGTGATTGCAAAGGGCCGAACATCGATCCTGTCTGTCCAGTATGAAATCAATTCATTCCAGTCGCTACTCGTACGAGACCATCGCAAGCAGGTGCGGATAGCAGGAAGTGGTCTGTTGTCAGTGCCGTTTATTTGACGAACAATATGGTCGATACAATCAAATGGCAAGTTCGACAATGAGGTCACGACAGGTTGCATGCTTACTCCCAAAAAGAAATCAACAGCCAAATTCGTAATCTCATGCAAGAGGAAGTTCAAGAAATTGCATCCGCTTATCAAGCTCAAGTGAAAATCAGTCGATTCCTATCATAAAAGGTGAAATAGACGAGTTCATTTGAATCGCAGTGATCAGACATTCGATTCGATATCGCTGAGTGCGCTCTCAAACGAGATTCCGCCGCATCATGAATTCAGTGCTGAGCTTCGTGTTCCAAACGGCCTGCACGCACATGGCCGGCGAATAGAATATCGGGCGCACGCAGTGCGCCCGATATTCGGTCTGAAGGTAGGGACCGATTTCTGAAGGAATCGGCAGGATGAGGGTTAGGGGCTTACGGGGTCACGCGCAGGGAATAATCAGTCGCCCGGATATCCTTGGTCAGGCTGCCAATAGAGATTCGGTCGACGCCGGTCTCGGCAATCGCACGCACGCTGTCACGGTTCACGCCGCCCGAGGCTTCCAGCACTGCCCTGCCCGCAGTCAGGGCGACCGCGTCACGCATCATCTGCGTGCTGAAATTATCCAGCAATATCGATACCGCGCCGGCATCGAGCGCCTGCTGCAATTCATCGAGGCTCTCGACCTCGATCTGTATCGACACGCCGGCATGCAAGGCATGCGCCGCTTCCAGTGCCGCACGTATGCTGCCGGCGGCTGCGATGTGGTTTTCCTTGATCAGGATGCCGTCATACAGTGCAAGGCGCTGGTTCTTGCCGCCGCCGACGCGTACCGCATATTTCTGCGCAAGGCGCAGCCCCGGCAGGGTCTTGCGAGTGTCGAGGATCGCGGCTTTCGTGCCTTCGATGAGCTTCACATAATCGCGGGTAGCGGTCGCAACGCCAGACAGCAATTGCAGGAAGTTCAGTGCCGGGCGCTCGGCCGTCATCAGCGAACGTGCCGGGCCGGTGATACGGCACACCTCGGCATTGGCCGGCATCCAGTCGCCCTCGGCGAACTGCCAGTCAATGCGGATCTTCGGATCGACCTGCATCATCGCGCCTTCGAACCAGGGCGCGCCGCACAGCACCGCATCTTCCCGCACCACCACGCGCGCGTTCACCTGCGCCGATGCCGGCAACAGCATCGCAGTCCAGTCACCGCTGCCGATGTCTTCGGTCAGCGCGGCAGCAATATTGACCTCGAAAGCGGCAGCGAGATCAGGATCGAAAGGCGCGAATGGGTTCTTCAGGGTGCTCATCGGATGCCTGCTCAGGCCGGGCCGATGCCGGCGAACAGCTTTTGCTCGGCCGCGAGGTCGGACGACGGGCGGACATTGGCTTTCTTTGCGGCGGCGAAGTCCAGCATGCGGCTGATGCAGGTGACGGCCTTCTTGCCGATCTCGGCATCGACATGAATCTCGTTGCGGCCGCTCTCCAGCACATCGGCCAGGTTCTGCAGCCCATTCATCGCCATCCATGGGCAATGCGCGCAGCTCTTGCAGGTCGCGCTGTTGCCGGCGGTCGGTGCTTCGATGAAGGTCTTGCCGGGTGCGGCCATCCGCATCTTGTGCAGGATGCCGTTATCGGTCGCGACGATGAATTCCTTCGCATCGAGCAGCGTGGCTGCCGCGATCAATTGCGAGGTCGAGCCGACCACATCAGCCTGCTCGACCACCGAGGCCGGCGACTCCGGATGCACCAGCACTTTTGCGTTCGGATGTTCCTTGCGCAGCAGGTCGAGCTCGATGCCCTTGTATTCGTCATGCACGAGGCAAGAGCCCTGCCACAGCAGCATGTCGGCGCCGGTCTGCTTCTGGATATAGCTGCCGAGGTGACGGTCCGGCGCCCACAGGATCTTCTTGCCCTGCTCGTGCAGGTGCTTCACGATGTCGAGCCCGATGGACGAGGTCACCATCCAGTCGGCGCGCGCCTTCACGGCGGCGCTGGTATTCGCGTACACCACCACGGTACGGTCCGGGTGTGCATCGCAGAAGGCCGAGAATTCATCGACCGGGCAACCGAGATCAAGCGAACAAGTCGCATCCAGATCCGGCATCAGCACGGTTTTTTCGGGTGACAGGATCTTCGCGGTCTCGCCCATGAAGCGCACGCCGGCGACGACCAGCGTCTGCGCAGGATGGTCGCGACCAAAGCGCGCCATCTCCAGCGAATCGGACACGCAACCGCCGGTTTCCTCGGCCAGGTCCTGCAGTTCGGCATCGACATAATAGTGCGCGACCAGCACGGCCTGCTTTTCCTTCAGCAAGCGGCGGATCTTGTCCTTCAGCGCACTACGCTGGTCCGGCGTCAGCGGTTCCGGCACGCGCGCCCAGGCCGAGGCGACGCAACTGGCGCCCTCGCCGGCCGGCCGCTCGAATTCAACGGTCTTGATTTTCATGCACTGTTCCACCCTGATCTTTTGTTCGCCCTGCCTGCGCCGCAGCTTGAGGCGGCTCACCGAAATACAAGACCTGCATCTGCCTGCTTCCGCCCGCTTCGGCCTGCTTACTCGAGACCCTGGCTCGCCAGATACTCGTCGTAGCTGCCCTGGAAGTCGATGATCTCGCCATTCTTGATCTCGAGAATGCGGGTCGCCAGCGACGACACGAATTCACGGTCATGCGATACAAAGATAAGCGTACCTGCGTCTTTTTCCAGCGCGATGTTCAGCGATTCGATGGTTTCCATGTCCATGTGGTTGGTCGGCTCGTCCATCAGCAGCACGTTATGACGACCCAGCATCAGCTTGCCGTACATCATGCGCCCCTTCTCGCCACCGGACAGCACTTTCACCGACTTTTTCACTTCATCGCCGGAGAACAGCAGGCGGCCAAGGATGGAGCGCACCGCCTGGTCGTCATCGCCTTCCTGGGTCCAGCGACCCATCCAGTCCGTCAGCGGCAGGTCTTGCGCAAATTCTTCGGTCGGGTCTTGCGGCATGTAGCCGACATTCGCGTTTTCGGCCCACTTCACCAGACCGGTGTCGGCCGTCAGCCCGCACAGTTCACCGCCGATGCAACGCAGCAGCGTGGTCTTGCCGGCGCCGTTCTCGCCGATGATTGCAATCTTCTCGCCCGCTTCAACGGCGATGCTGAAGTTCTTGAACAACTGACGGTCATAGGCCTTGGCGATGCCCTGCACCTCCACCGCAAGACGGTGCAGCTTCTTCTCGCCTTCGAAGCGCACATACGGGTTCTGGCGCGATGAGGGCTTCACGTCCTCGACCTTGATCTTGTCTATCTGGCGTGCGCGCGACGTTGCCTGACGCGCCTTGGACTTGTTGGCCGAGAAGCGTCGCACGAAGTCCTGCAGTTCGGCGATCTTTTCCTTCGCTTTCGCATTGGCGGCCACCACTTGCGCACGCGCCTGTGCCGACGCCAGCATGTAGTCGTCGTAATTCCCCGGGTAGATCTTCAGCGTGCCATAGTCCATGTCCGCCATGTGCGTGCAGACCTGGTTCAGGAAGTGACGGTCGTGCGAGATGATGATCATCGTCGAGTCACGCTCGTTCAGCACTTCTTCCAGCCAGCGGATGGTGTTGATGTCGAGGTTGTTGGTCGGTTCGTCCAGCAGCAGAATGTCCGGGTTCGAGAACAGCGCCTGCGCCAGCAGCACGCGCAGCTTCCAGCCAGGCGCGATCGCGCTCATCAGACCATTGTGCTGGTCCATCGGTATGCCTACGCCGGACAGCAGCTCACCGGCACGTGCTTCGGCGGTATAGCCGTCGTACTCGGCGAATTTCGCTTCGAGGTCGGCGGCCTTCATGTAGTCCTCGTCGGTCGCGTCCGGGTTCGCGTAGATCGCATCGCGCTCGGACATTGCAGCCCACATTTCGGTGTGGCCCATCATCACCACGTCGAGCACACGCACCTCTTCGTACGCGAACTGATCCTGGCGCAGTTTGCCGAGGCGCTCGTTCACGTCCAGCATCACATTGCCCGACGACGGTTCGAGGTCGCCACCGAGGATCTTCATGAAGGTCGATTTGCCGCAGCCGTTGGCGCCGATCAGGCCATAGCGATTGCCATCGCCGAACTTGACGGAAATGTTTTCAAACAACGGCTTGGCGCCGAACTGCATCGTGATATTGGCGGTGGACAGCAAAAGAGACCTCTGGATACCCGGACGGGCGATGAAAAAACAATGTCGGACCGGGGGCCGGCAGCAATGCCGGGGCGGCGGGACAGGAAGCCCGCGATTTTACCACTGGTAAGGGGCTGCGCCCGGCCCCTGCAACGGATGCCGGACAAGGCGTGCCACGGCGTCGGCGCAGGCCTGGCAAGGCTTCGGTGCAGGCTTGGCGCAGGTTCTACACGGCGTCGGATCCTGCCCCGGCCGACAGCAGTGCTGCGTCAGCGCAGGTGCGGATAGCCGGACAAGTCGAGCCGGAAGCCCTGCGCATCCGAACTCAGCCGGCAATCCGCGCCAACCGGCAGTGTCAGCTTGTCGCGCACATGCCCGAACGGCAGGCCGCGCAAAATGGGCAAGCCAAAGCGCTGAGACAGCCAGGCAGTCATCGTGCCGAAATCATAGCCATTGTCATAATCGGTCAGCTTGTAGCCCGAGAAGTCGCCGAGCAGGATCGCGCGCTGCTTCTGCAGCACGCCGGCATGCCACAACTGCAGCAGCATGCGCTCGACGCGGTACGGGTGCTCGTTGATGTCTTCTACGAACAGGATGCCGCCATCGACCTCGGGCATCCAGCGCGTACCGACCAGATGAGCGAGCATCGCAAGATTGCCGCCCCACAGCGTGCCGCTGGCCTGCAGCACCGGGTTGCCCGCCGCTGCCACCTCGAGCGTCAGCACAGGCTGCGTCAGGCATTGCCAGAAATGCGTGTGCGTGAAATCACTGATGTCGTCACGGCTGAAGTCATCGCAGATCATCGGCCCCGCGAAGCTGGCCGCACCCTGCGCCAGCAAACCCATCTGCAGCACGGTGAAATCACTGTGACCGACCCAGCGCTTGCCACTGGCCGCCAGCAGCGCGAAATCGATATCGGGCAGCAAGCGCGACAGCCCGTAACCACCACGCAGCGCGATCACGACGTCGACCTCGGGATCAGCTGCCGCAGCATGCAGTTGCGCGAGCCGCTCGACATCCGTGCCGGCGAAGCGCTGATGCTTGCTGCCGGTGGCCGACAAGTCCGTCACGTGGTGACCGAGCGCACGCAGACGCTCGAGGCCGCGCTGGAAAGCCGCCGGGTCGGCTGCATAGCCGCTGGGCGCCACGACGGCAATGTTCAGCGCACGGGACGCGGTAGCTTCAGGCACGGGTCTCTCGCTCATAGGAGGGTGGTGGTCAGGATCCGGTGGCTCGGGCCGGTGTCAACACGCCTGCTTTGCGTTGCGCGCCAGGCTGCGACGCTCCGCAAAGAACGCAGACAGCATTGTGCCGCATTCGCCGGCCAGCACACCGCCGGTGACTTCGGTATGGTGGTTCAGTTTTTGTTCTGCAAACAGGTTCAGCACCGAGCCGCAGGCGCCGGTCTTCGGGTCGCTGGCACCAAACACCACGCGCGACAGACGCGCATGCATCATCGCGCCAGCGCACATTGCGCAGGGCTCGAGGGTCACGTACAGCGTGCAGCCGGGCAAGCGATAGTTGCCCAGCGCATCGGCTGCGGCACGCAGCGCGGCAATCTCTGCATGCGCGGTCGGGTCATGCAGGCCGATCGGCTGGTTGTAGCCGCGTGCAATCACCTCGCCATCCCGGACGACGACCGCGCCGACCGGCACTTCGCCCGCCGCCTTCGCACGTTCGGCCAGTTCCAGCGCCAGCCGCATGAAGGTCTGGTCCGTCGCGGCGGCATCGGATGCCGGGGCTGTCGGGCGCTCGGTCAATCGGCTTCCCCGGTCACTTCGGCCCAGCAGTTCGGCGTCTCGTGCAGCACCAGCTTGTGCAGGTGCAGGCCGGTGCCATAGTGATCCGTATATGCCGCCTTCAGGATGTCGAATGCCGTGCGTGCGAGATTCTCGACGGTGGGTATGCGATCGATGATCACGGTCTTGTGATTCGGCAGCGACGCAAGAAACTCCCGCACGGGCGCGTCTTTTTCATACACGAGGAAGGCATGGTCCCAGACATCGACCAGGTGCTGTTTCGCGAGCGCCTTAACATCCGAGAAATCCATGGTCATGCCGTTGTCGGTGCTGCCCTCCTGCTCGATCACCTTGCCGACCAGCGTGATCTCCAGCGTGTAGCGGTGGCCGTGCAGGTTCCGGCACTGGCTCTTGTGGTCGGGGATGCGGTGGCCGGCATCGAATTCCAGCTTGCGGGTGATCGTGATCATTGCTTCGTCAGTCTTTCAGTGTATTCAGGGTATCTGCAGCAGCTTATGCGTCTGCAGCGACAGCCGCCAGCGCGGGTCGCGCTTGCAGGTCGTAATCGCAAGCTCCGTATGTTGTTTCTTGTGCGGCCCGTCCATCGGCTGCAGGAAGTGATGCGCGAAATCCAGCTGCGCCAGCTGCTCGAGGTCTTGCCCCGTCTGCGGCACCACCACCTTCAATTCGCTGCCACGGGTCACCACCAGGTCGGCACCCTGCTTGGGGCTCACACAGACCCAATCCACACCGTCCGGTACCGGCAGCGTGCCATTGGTCTCGATCGCAATTTCGAAGCCTTGCGCATGGATGGCTTCGATCAGCGCCGTGTCCAGCTGGAGCAGCGGCTCGCCACCGGTGAATACGACGTACTTATTGTGTGGATGCGCCGCCGGCCATTGCGCCGCGATGCGCGCAGCCAATGCGTCAGCATCGGTAAACTTGCCGCCGTTCTCGCCATCGGTGCCGATGAAATCGGTGTCACAGAAACGGCAGATGGCCGACGCGCGGTCCTCCTCGCGGCCGCTCCACAAGTTGCAGCCGGCAAAACGGCAGAACACGGCCGGACGTCCCGCCTGCGCGCCCTCGCCCTGCAATGTGTAGAAAATTTCCTTGACGCTGTACGTCACGCGCTCACCCGCCGCCTTCTCGATGCCCAGAGCCACGCCGGGCTCGCAGACCGCATTATCGTATAAATGCGCAGATCATCCGGTGGTAGCAAGCTCGCTGACAGGCGGGAAGCGCACCAGGAACACGGTGCCGGTGCCGTTCGGCCCCGGCTGCACGTCAATCACGGCGCCATGGTCGATCGCGATATCGCGCACGATCGCCAGACCCAGGCCACTGCCGGGCTGACTCTTGTCGAGACGGTAGAAGCGGCTGAACACCTTGTCTTTTTCCAGCGGCGGAATGCCGGGGCCGTTGTCTTCCACCTTCAGTACGCCACCGGCATCGTCCTGCCGGCAGCTGACCGTGACGGCCGCACCTTCCTGCGAATAGCGGATCGCATTGTCGACCAGGTTGTCGATCAGGTCGCGCAACAGGAAGGCATCACCAGCCACCTCGGTCGGGCGCAAATGAAAGCCGATGTCGATGTTCTTTTTCGCGGCATCATCGACGAATTGCTGCACCGATTCCGCCACGAGCTTGTCCAGCGACAGCCGCTCCAGACGGCGGCGCTCGAAGTCGCCCGGCTCCGAGCGTGCCAGCGCCAGCAGCTGATTGGCCTGGCGCACCATGCGATCGGTGGACGCCATCATCAGGTTGATCGACGATGACGCTTCTGCATCATGGCGCTGCCGTTGCTGCAGCCATTCAAGCTGTGCCTTGAAGCCTGCCAGCGGGGTGCGCAACTGGTGCGCGACATTCGCGAGGAAGTCCTGCTTCGCGCGTGCGCTACCCTGCGCGCGCGCCAGCAGCGAGTTCATCGCGCGGATGAAGGGCGCGATCTCCTGCGGCGCATGCTGCATCGGCAGCGGCGACAGGTCGTCCGGCTTGCGCCGGTCGAGGTCATCGCGGATGCTGCTCAGTGGTACGAAGCCGCGATTCAGCGCGACCCAGATCAGGGTCGGGATCAGCAGCACCAGCAACAGCTCCAGCGCAGCCAGCGACCACAGGATGCGCAGCCGTATCTGCTGCCGCTTGATGCCGGTCTCGGCAACGCCGATCAGCAGCGGCTCGTCCTCGATCACGGTGCGCAGCGTGATGGCGCGCACCTCTTCGCCGCGCATGCGGGTGTCATAGGCGGTGTAGACATTGATGCTGTCAGGCTGCCGCAGCGCCGGGAAATCGGCATCACCGGCAATCGTGCGCCCGAGCGGGTCGCGGATCACGAAATACACCGCATCGAAATGGTCGACACGCAGCACCTGCTCGGCCTGCTGCGACAGCTTCAATTCCAGCGATGCACCACCATCCTGCACATGCGGCACCAGCGCCCATGCAGCATCGGACAGGCTCTGGTCGAGCGCCGTCTGCGCCGGTATCCAGGCCAGCCAGTAGACACCGGCCGCACCGGCAAGGTTGGCAGCGACCAGCGGTATCACCAGCCAGCGCAGCAATCTGTAGCGCAGGCTGCTGCCGGCCGCACGTGGCCCGGGGTTCGGTTCAGAGTTCGGCTCAGGGTTCGGCTCGGAGTTCGGCTTGACCGCCAGCCAGGAATTCGGCTCAGTCATCCGTGCTCAATGCGGTGTCTGTTCCAGCATGTAGCCGAAACCACGGATGGTCTTGATCGACATGCCGGCCGAGGCAATCTTCGCGCGGATGCGCGACACGTACACTTCGACCGCATTCAGCGTGACTTCCTCGCCCCACGGCAGGATCGCATCGATGATCTGCTGCTTGGACACCACGCGCGACACGTTCTGCACCAGGTATTCGAGCACGGCCCATTCCCGCGCGGACAACTCGATCACCTGCCCGTCGATGGTCGCGCGGCGTGCGAACGGGTCCAGCTGCAAGCCGCCCATCTGCAGATCCACCGGCCGCGGGTTGCCGCGCCTGACCAGCGCCTTCAGGCGCGCCACCAGTTCGGGCGCGGCAAAGGGCTTCACGAGGTAATCGTCCGCCCCGATCTCGAGCCCGCGCACGCGGTCCTGCACATCGTCGCGCGCGGTCAGGAGCAATACCGGCATGCTGCTGCCCCGCGCACGCAGACGGCGCACGACCTCAAAGCCATCGATGCCCGGCAGCCCGATGTCGAGCACCGCCACCGACACTTCGCGCGAGGTAAACGCACGGTCGGCGTCGTCGCCGTTGTTGACGACATCGACCGCCATGCCGTGCCCGCGCAGGATGCGCGCAATGCCATCGGCCAGCACCAGGTCGTCCTCTACCAGCAATACATGCATGTTCAGTTCCGGTTTCAAGCGTTCACCTCGTGTATTGTGCCAGAGCTCGGGCGGGCTCAGCCCGGCGACGGCGGGATGATGTCGGCTTGCCTGTCATGGAAGAATGGATAGGCAAGCGGCAGCAGCAACAGCGTGAAGAAGGTCGCCGACACGATGCCGCCGACGATCACGACCGCGAACGGCCGCTGGGTCTCGGAGCCGATGCCGTGCGACAGCGCGGCCGGCAGCAAGCCCAGGCCCGCCATCAGGGCTGTCATCAGGATGGGCCGCAGCCGCAAGACCGCGCCCTCGATCGCGGCAGTGAGCACGCTGCGCTCCTTGTGCAGCAGCTCGACGATCTGCTCGACCATGATCACGCCGTTCTGCACCGATATGCCGGCGACCGCAATGAAGCCGACCGCCGCTGACACCGAGAAATGCAGCCCTGCAACCGCCAGCGCCGCGATCCCGCCCACCATCGCAAACGGCACGATGGCCAGCACCAGCAAGGCCTTGCGCACCGATTTGAACGCCCAGAACAGCAGCGAGAATATCAGCAGCATCGTGATCGGCACGATCACCTGCAGGCGCTTGACCGCGCGCTGCTGGTTCTCGAACTGGCCGCCCCAGGTCAGCACATAGCCGGGCGGCAGCGCAACTTTTTCCTTCACCCTCTGCTGCGCCTCGGCCACGAAACTGCCCTGGTCACGCCCCAGCAGATTGGACTTCACCAGCGCGACGCGGCCACCGGCCTCGCGGCTGATGCGCGCTGCGCCCTGCCGCACATCGATGCGCGCAATCTCGCCCAGCCCCACGGTGCCGGCGCCGCCCGGCAAGGACACGGGTACCAGCGCGATATCGTCCACCGCATTGCGGAAGGCCTCCTTCAGCCTGACCGTCACATCAAAGCGCTTGTCGCCTTCGTGAAAGGTATTGACCACCATGCCGGCCAGCGCGGCCTGGATCGCGGCGTTGACATCGGCGACGTTGACGCCCAGCCGCGAGATCTTTTCCCGGTCAATCACAATGTCGAGTTCACTGATGCCGCCGATGGGTATCGCCTGCACGTCGACCGCGCCGCGCACCGAGCGCAGCACATGGGCGATCTGCTCGCTCTTCTCGGTCAGGATCGCCAGGTCAGGCCCGTATACCTTGATCGCGATTTCTCCTTTCACGCCCGACAGCGCCTCTTCGACATTGTCCTGTATCACTTGCGAGAAATTGGTGGGCACGCCGGGAAGGCGGCGTATCTGCTTGCCCATGTCCGCCACCAGCGCTTCCTTGCTGTCGAAACGCCAGCTCTCGCGCGGCTTCAGGTCGGCCAGGATTTCGATGTTGTTCGGCCCCTTGGGATCGGTGCCGTCATCCGGCCGACCCAAATGCGCGATCACGCTGTGAACCTCCGGATACGCGCGCAGCAGTGATCGCACCTCGCGTTCGACCCGCTTCGACGCATCGAGCGAAGTCGACGGTGGCAGGCTGATCGTGAGCCAGATATTGCCTTCATCCAGCCTGGGCACGAATTCACTGCCCAGCAAGGGTGACAGGGCCAGTGACACCACCAGCACGGCGGCCGACGCGGCGACGACCGGCATCCGATGCCGGGCGGCCCAGCGCAGGGCATCGCGGTAACGGCGCTGCGCCCGGTCCATCCACGCGATATGCGTTTCTTCCAGCGATTGATGCTTCATCGCCACCGCCAGCAGCGTCGGTACCATGGTCATGTTCAGCACCACCGCGCCCAGCATCGCGAATGACAGTGTCAACGCCACCGGCGCGAAGATCTTGCCCTCGACCCGCTGGAAAGTGAAGATGGGAATGAACGCAACGATGATGATTGCTTTCGCGAACAGTATCGGATGGCCCATCTCGACCACCGTGCGCCGCAGTTGCGACAGCCGCAGCGCATGCGCGGCCTCGGGCGTCATGCCCGGGTCAAAGGTGGTCATCGCCAGCCTGACCATCAGCGCCTCGACCAGCACCACCGCGCCATCGACGATGATGCCGAAATCCACCGCGCCCAGCGAGATCAGGTTGGCGGGGATATTGCGCGCATCGAGCATGATGAAGGCGCACATCAGTGACAGCGGAATCACGGTAGCAACGATCAGTGCCGCGCGCAGGTTGCGCAGGAAGGCCAGCAGGATCGCAATCACCAGCACCGCGCCCACCAGCAGGTTCTCGGCCACGGTCTTCACCGTATGCCCGATCAACTCGCTGCGGTCATAGATCACGCGGATGCGCACGCCCGGCGGCAGCTTCGCATTGACCTGCTCGATCCGCTCCTTCAACGCTTCGACCACCTTGCTGGCATTGCCGCCACGGGTCATCTGCACGATGCCTTCGACCACGCTGTCGTGCTCGTTGTAGGACACCACGCCGGACCGGTTGCGGGCGCCGATCACGACGTCGCCGATGTCCGTCACCAGCACGGTCTTGCCATCCCTGGCCTTCACGACGACGCGACCGATGTCGTTGAGGCTGGTGAATATACCGATGCCACGTATCACCAGCGCTTCGTCACCGCGTCGCACGAAGCCGCCACCGACATTGGCCGAGTTGCTGGCCAGCGCCTGCGTTACCTGATCGATCGACAGCCCGTAGCGCTTCAGCGCATACGGATCGACCCGCACCTGATATTCGCGGATGGTGCCGCCGAAGGACACGACATCGGCCACATTGGGCACGATGCGCAGATTGGGCCGGACGACCCAGTCCTGGATCGCGCGCAGCTCCGACAGTGGCATGTCGGGCGGCGCCTCCAGCACGTAGCGGTAGATTTCACCGACCGCCGTGGTCAGCGGCGCCAGTTGCGGTTGCAGCCCCGCCGGCAGGCTCACGTTCTGCAGCTTTTCCAGCACCTGCTGGCGCGCGAAGTAATCACCGGTGCCGTCGCCGAAAGTCAGCGTGACCACCGACAGGCCGGCAATCGTGACCGAGCGCAGCTGGGTCTGCTTCGGCACCCCTGACATTTCGCGCTCGATCGGCAGCGTCACATTGCGCTCGACCTCCTCCGGCGCCTGGCCCGGATACTGGGTCACGATCTGCACCTGCACATCCTGCACATCGGGGAAGGCCTCGATCGGCAGGTTGTTCACCGCGCGGTAAGCAAATGCGCACAGCGCCGCCGTCATCAGCAGCACGAACACGCGCTGGCTGAGGACGAATTCGATCAGCTTACTGAGCATCGGCGGCGGCCTCGGAACTGAGCAGCAGCGCGCCCTCGGTGACCACACGCTCGCCTTCGGACAGGCCGGTGTCCACGAAGGAATGGTCGTTGCCGCGCAGCGCCAGCGTCACACGCCGCTTTTCGAAAGTGCCGGGGTGCGTCTCGACGAACACGGCAGTGTAGATACCGTCTGTGACCAGGCTGCCGTTGTGCACGCGTATGCCCCTGCGCTCGCCATCCGCGAGGAAGGCGACCCGCACGAACATCTCGGGCTTGAGCTTGCCTTCCGGGTTCGACAGCGCGCAGCGCACCTGCACGCGGCGCGTGACCGGATCGACTGCAACACCGACCCGCTCGACACGAGCGCCGAACTGCTGCTCGGGCCAGGCATCGGATTCGACCGTTACTGTCTGCCCGACATGCACGTGGGACAGCTGCTTTTCAGGGACATCGGCCACGACCCACAGCCGCTGGATGTCGGTCAGCAGGAACAAGGGGCGCTCCAGATCGGGCCGCACTTCCTGACCCGGATTCACATTGCGCTCCACGACGGTGCCGGCCAGCGGTGCGCGCAGCGCGAACTTGCCGTTTTCATGGCCGGAGGCTTGCAGGTTGCGCAAGCGTGCGGCGGCACGCCGCGCATCGGCCTGCGCCTGAACATAATCGGCCTCGGCCGCTTCGAGTTCCTTGCGCGCGATGACTTCATTGTCATGCAAGCGTGTTGCGCGCTCGTACGCGAGCCGTTTGCGCGTCTCTTCGCTGAGCGCCTTGTGCTGGTCCGCTTCGGCATTGGCGAGATCCGGCGCATCGATCTGCAGCAATGGTGCGCCGCGCTTCACGCTGTCGCCGGCACCGGCCAGCACGTGCAGCACACGGCCCGTCAGCGGCGAACTGATGCGCGACGTGGTGTTCTCATCGAACACGATGCGGCCATTGACAGGGTCGGCAGCCGGCATGGGTTCGGTGCGCACCGGCTCCGCACGAATCGCCGCCAGCTGCGGCTCGCCGGCCGCGAAATGCACGACGCCCGGATGATGGTCGGCCACCGGGGCGCGGCTGCGCGCTGCGTCATCGGCGTTATCGCTGCGACGCTGCACGACGACGACAGTCGCGCCGGCGGCCAGCAGGATGAGCACGGACAGCAGTCGCTTGGTAATCTGGTTCATGGTTTGACAGGGGACAGGGGGGCAGCAGCGGTGACTTCCATCGCTGCCTGCCATGCGGCCAGCGCCTTGCTGAATTCAGCTTGCGCGGCCAGCGCATCGAGCCGGGTCGCGCGCAAGGTACGGCGGGCATCCAGCACATCGGTCACGCTGACGGCGCCGTTCTGGTACGCATACTCGGCGGCGCGTGCGGCCTTCTCGGCCGCGACCAGTAAATCGTCACGATTGCGCCGGACACGCTCGGCGGCGCTGTCGAGCGCGATCCGTGCGCTGCGGACTTCGACCAGCGCACGTTCACGGGTGCGTTCGAGCAGGGTCTCGGCGGCATCCAGTGCTGCCTGCGATGCGGCGATCTCGCCCTGGTAGTAATAGCGCGTGAACAGCGGCATGCTGATGCTGAACCCGATGCTGTTGCCGCTGACGCCACTACCGCTGCCCGTACCGGCCAGCGGGCCTTGCGGATAGTGTTCCAGCTGTGCGCCCACGGTCAGGTCGCGCGTGCGCAGCGCATCGGCCAGGCGGGTGCCGGACAATGCGGCATCGACGCGTGCGCGGGCGGCACGCACGTCGGCGCGTGCATCGATGATGCGTGCGAGTGCGGCATCGTCCGGTAGCAAAGCGGCTTCGGCGGCGGGCCATGCATCAACCGCTTGCAGCGCATCGGCATGTGCGGTCTGCCCGAGCAGCAGCGCTAGTGCCTGCCGTGCGCGGCCGAGTTCGCCCTGCGCCAGCGCGACCTCGTTGCGTGCACGCAGCGCATCAACCCTGACCCGCTCGACGTCGGCACCGGCAACATCGCCGGCGGCCCGCCGTTTTTGCGCAACAGCCAGTGCAGCATCCATCAAGTTCGATGCATCGGTGCTGGCAGCGAGCTTGTCTTGCGCCGCCATCAAGTCTGCATACGCGCGCGCGACCTGCAACCGCAGCTGCCGCTGCACGTCCTGCAAGTCTGCGCCGGCAGCATCGGCTTCATGTTGTGCGGATTCAGTGCGCAATTCGCGCTTGTTGCCGCGCTCGATCAGCTGGCTGACGCTGAGCACGGTATCGATGGACTTGCGCCACAAGGATCCGGCGCCGGCTCCCGCCCCGATGCCACTGCTGGACAGGCCAAGCACGGGATTGGGCGCGGCGCCGGCCGATTGCACGCCGGCCTCCGCCTGCGCCAACGCAGCACGTGCCAGCTTCAGCTCATGATTGCGCTCGACCGCGAGTGCCTGTGCCTGCGCATGCGCGAGAGTCAGCGGCAGCGGTTCGGCGCGTGATGACATCGCCGGTGCAGCGCTGGCCGTCTCGGCACGGGCGCTGCCGATCGCCAGCCCGACCAGCAGGGCCAGGCTTGCGACGATGGACGGAAGAGGCAGTTTCAATCAGTTTCTCTGCGCGCAACGTCAGGTCGCCTTCATTGGCTGGCCGGAAACGAGCGGGTGCGCTGGAGCAGAGATTACGCAGCCAAGCTGTCGCGCTGCTGAGCGGGAACTGACAATTCACTGACGAATGTATCAGGCGTGTAACAAGCATCGCAGAAAACAAAACACCGGGCATGCGCCCGGTGTTTTGGTGAGCAGCGACCTACATCCGCTGGCTCGGCTTGCTTTCATGCATTGCTCATGCGGCTTCCGGTACGCTGGGCAAGCCTGCCAGTGCCATCGCGAGTTCCTTCTCGTCGTACGGCTCATCCTTCAGGTTGCCGGCGAAGTAGTTCTGGTAAGCCACCATGTCGAAGTGACCGTGGCCGCACAGGTTGAACAGGATGGTTTCGCTCTTGCCTTCGCGCTTGCAGCGCAGCGCTTCTTCGATCGCACCCTTGACGGCATGGTTTGCTTCCGGAGCAGGCACGATGCCCTCATGACGCGCGAACAGCACGCCGGCCGCAAAGCACTCGGTCTGGTGATAAGCGGTGGCGTCGATCAGGCCCAGCTCCTTCAGGTGCGACACCAG